>ENA-OOZX01000498-OOZX01000498.1-human-gut-metagenome-genome-assembly--contig:-NODE-498-length-34927-cov-15.755018_pt1 | contig 34927 bp, 25 predicted proteins | sample MGYA00241048_ERZ501412 | MGnify/ENA primary metagenome ERZ501412 (study PRJEB25962, sample SAMEA2042518) | human gut metagenome | biome: human gut; feature: human-associated habitat; material: faeces... | reverse complement strand
TCTGCTGTCGCAGACCGCGCTGCCGCTTAAAAGCCCCACTGGGGCTTTCATTGCTGCGCTGCGCTTCGCAAACGCGGTCCCACCCCAAACCCTGCTCATGGTTCGCACCTGACGGTGCGAACAGCAACGGCGTGTCGTGCTTACATAACTTCACCGAGGAGTTATCGAACAGACAGGAGGTACAATGACCAAAACGAATGTTCAACCGATTCCTAGCAATTCCCAGCACCACGACACGCCGAACAACAAAACGCACGTCATCAAGTTCCGTGTGACAGCGGAGGAAAAAGCGTCACTGGAACTCACTTGCAAACTCCTGAATCTCTCCCTCTCCACTTTTATCCGCCGCGCCATCCACAACGTCAAGATCGAGAAAACGGTCATCGTTGCAGGCGGCGGAGAAGAAACCCTGACCGCTGTTTCCACTTTGCTTGCCCAGTGCAGCAAGGTGGGCAGCAATCTCAACCAGCTTGCAAGGCACTTCAATTCCGGCGGTGCAGACACCGAGCAGATCCGGGCGAAACTCCTTGACGAACTTGCAGACCTGACCGCATTCCGGCTCAGCGCCGAGAAAGTTCTGGGTGAACTGTATGGCAACGCTCAAGCATATCGCCTCTAAGAATTCGGACTACACCGCCATCGAAGCGTACCTCGTTTACCAGCACGACGCGTTCACCGGAAAGCAACTTCTGGATGAGCACGGCAAGCCGAAGCTGCGGGATTCGTACCTGCTCGACACCCTTGAGTGCGGCGATTTCTCGTTTGCAACAGCCTGTCTGCTGGCAAACCGCAAGTATGGCAAGAACACCCAGCATGGTGATATTAAGAGCCATCAATATATCATCAGCTTTGACCCCAGAGATGCAGCCGACAACGGCTTGACCATGGAAAAGGCACAGGCACTTGGCCTGAAATTCTGCGAAGAAAACTTCCCCGGTCACCCTGCCATCGTCTGCACTCACCCGGATGGGCACAACCATTCGGGAAACATCCATGTCCACATCGTGATCGGCAGCGTCCGAACACGAGAAGTGGAGCGTAAGCCCTATATGCAGAAGCCCCGCGATTGGCGTGAGGGTCTGAAGCACTCCAGCACGGCCCAGACCATGCGGCACTTGCGTGTCGAGGTCATGGAGCTGTGCGAAGGTGCTGGACTGTACCAGATCGACCTGCTCAACGGCTCGAAGGTTCGTGTGAGCGAGCGCGAATACTGGATGAAACAGCGAGGTCAACTGAAACTCGACCATGAAAACGCTGCCCTGCTCGCAACAGGTCAGCAGCCCACACAAACGAAGTTTGAAACCGCAAAAGAAGTCTTGCGGAGACAGATTTCGGAGGTTCTCAATGTTGCAACGAGTTTTGAAGATTTCTCGGACAGGCTCTTGCAGCAGTACGGCATTACCGTCAAGGAAAGCCGTGGACGGCTCAGCTATCTGCCTGCTGGAAGGACAAAGTTCATCCGGGCGCGCAGCATCGGTGACAAGTTCGAGAAAGAACTTGTGCTTGCCGCTCTGAAAGCCAATACCGAACGCAAGCGCACTATCCAGTCCAAGTCTGACCGCATCGGGAAACTGATCGATATTCAGGCGAAGCTGAAGCAGGGTAAGGGCATCGGCTACGAGCGTTGGGCGAAAAAACACAATCTCAAAGTTATGGCACAGACCGTGAAGCTTCTGCAGGAAAAGAGCTTGACCGACGAGGACGCCCTGAACCAGCGCACCGCTGAACTGGAAACCAAGTATCACGACGCACTGGCAGTGGTGAAAGACCTCGAAGGTCGCATGAAATTCAACAAAGAGCTGCGCTATCATGTCGCAGCCTACGCCAGCACCAAGGGTATCGTACAGCGGTTCAATACTGCCAAGCGACCCGCAGCCTTTGAGGAACAGCACCGTGCAGAGCTGACAGCGCACCGGGCGGCAGCAGCCTATTTCAAGGCAAATGATATCACCAAGCTGCCCAGCCCGAAGAAACTGGAAGCCGAGTATGCGCAGCTGGCATCCGAAAAGGCGAAGTTCTACGAGCAGTACAAGGAAGCCAAGGAAGAACTGCTCAAACTGAAAACCGCAAAGCAGAATGTTGCGTCCTTTTTCCGGGAGGAAGAACCGGCGCAGCAGGAGAGATAAAGGAGTGTGCGTATGATCAATCTGAAAATCGATCCGGAGTTTCAGTCCCAGATTCCCCCTCTGACCGATGATGAATTGAAGCAGCTTGAAGAAAATATCCTGAAAGCGGGCAAGCTGCTCTCTCCTTTGATCGTGTGGAACAATACACTTGTTGACGGTCACAATCGTTATGCGATTCTTCAGAAGCATCCCGAAATCTACTTTTCTACCATGCCGCTCCGCTTTGCAAATCGTGAGGAAGCTCTCGCTTGGATCTGCAAGAATCAGCTGGGGCGGCGCAATTTAACCCCGGAGCAGAAGAAGTTCCTCATTGGAAAGCAGTACAGTGTGGAACATCGGAAGCCCGGTGGAAACGGCAACAACCAGCACACGGCTGCTGCCAAGAAAACCGCCCCGGAGGAATTGTGTCAAATTGACACAATTCCTCCCACTGCCGCAGAAGCAAGCGTTCGTAAGCAGATTGCGGAGCGGAACAATGTCAGCGAATCCTACGTTGCCCGTTCTGAAAAATTCATGCGTGGCGTAGAGATCATGGAACAGATGGTGCCCGGTATGCAGGAGAAAATTCTGTCTGGGCAATTCAAAGTCCGTGATGCTGATATGCACCGCCTCGCCAGAGCTGATTTTCCGAACCGCAAGCAAATCGTGCACGAGATTCTGCACCCAGAAGACCGTTCGGCTCCGCAGTCGAGCTACTCACACTACTCTGGAATCAACTACTCAGCGCTGGAAGTCGCTGTCCGGCGGATTCAGCAGGACTTTGATTTTTTGATGAGATACTTGCCTAAGCTACCGGACGATTCCTACGCCAAAACTGAAACGCTAAAAATCCTCAAGCAGCACAAAGCGTATATGGCACAGTTTGAAGAAATGCTGAACGATAAAGAAATCGCATAACGACAGGCACTTGTAAGCCATCAACGAGCCACCAGCCGCAAGTGCAGGGCGGAAAGCATCCGCGCCCTTGCGCCTGATAAAAATTGGAACTTTGATTTTCTCGCCCGAATTTGCCACGGTGGGACGATCAAAGGAGCGTGCGTTTGAACAAAAAGAAAAAGTCCACAAACACTTCCCCTTACCCCGATGAAGTCATCGACCGTCTGGCACGGGCGTTCTACCCGGCCATCCTTGCCTGCTGGAACAGCGAGGAAGGCCAGCGGGAGTTTGCTACATGGCAGGCGGAACAGGCTCATCACGCCACTAGTAAAGAAAAACAGAGCGTTCCCGACGGGGAACGCCCTGTTGTACATATCGCTATCGTCTGTGGCTTTTGGCAGGGTGCGTCCGGGTGGCGCACCCTGTTTTTGTTTTGCCTTATTTTCCCTTATTCCGCAGTTCTTTTTTCGTTGCCCACAGACTGTAAGCGCAGGCCACTACTTCCGACACCCAGAACGCAAACCACGCTTTTTCGATGCCCATGGTGCGGATAAGGAGCCACAGGCAGGGCACCAGCACCACCAGTTGCCGCAAGGCAGCGCCGATCATATTGACCACGCCGTTGCCAAGGCCGGAGGCAAAGTAGCCGCACAATATGGTGATGACCGCAAACAGGAAAGTTACCGAAATGATGCGCAGGGCAGGCACACCGAAAGCCAGCATCTCGTCACTAGCAGAGAACAGCCCCAGCAGCTGCGCCGGGAACAGCATAAAAACCGCCGTACCGCAGAGGGCAAACACCACGCCGGTGGGCAGCAGGACTTTCCATGCCTGCTGCACCCGGTCAGACTGGCCGCTGCCGTAGTTGAAACCCACCACCGGGATGGCCGCCTGTCCCAAGCCGTTCACCGGCATCATCAGGAAGTTTTGCAGCTTGTAGTAGATGCCGAAGAAGGCCACCGCCGTGGAGGACACCCCCAGTAGAATGCCGTTGACTGCAAAGGTCATCACGCTGCCGATGGCCTGCATCACGATGGTGGGCAGCCCCACCCGGTAGATGTCGGCCACATCCTGCCAGAGGAAACGGTAGCCCTTTAGCCGGACGTGGATGACCGGGTTTTTGACCCGGTTGAACCACAGCGCCGCCGCTGCACCGATGAGCTGCCCGATGACGGTGGCAATGGCTGCGCCCCGGATTCCCATGGCCGGGCAGCCCAGCAGGCCAAAGATCATAATGGGGTCGAGAATAATGTTGACCACTGCGCCGATGATGAGGGAAACCATGGACAGCACAGTATCACCCACGGCCTGCAAAAGCCGCTGCCCGTAGGTCTGTAAAAAGATGCCCCAGCAGAACACGAGATTCACCGAGAGGTATTCCCGACAGAGCTGCTGCAGTTCCGGGTCGCCCGTCAGGGCAACGGCGATCTGGTTCGAGAACAGCAGCCCCACCAGCGTAAACACCAGTGAAGTGCCCAGCATCAGAAACAGCCCGGTGGTGGCGGCACGGCAGGCTTCCTCCGGCTTTTTCTGCCCCAGCTTGCGGGAGAGCAGGGCGTTCAGACCAACGGCGGTGCCCACGCCGATGGCGATCATCAAAAACTGGATGGCATACACAAGGGAAGCGGCGGTCAGCGCCTTCTCGGACAGACGCGTCACAAAAATGCTATCCACGATGTTGTACAGCGATTGGATGAGCAGCGACAGCATCAGCGGTACCGCCATGGTGTACAGCAGGGGGCGGACGGGCATTTCCGCCAGTTTGTTTTTCGGGTTCATAGGTCCTCCTTTTCGGGCAAACAAAAAAGCGTGAAATCGTTGAGGGTTAGCTTTCCCTCAGGATTTCACGCTTTGTAAGCCGGCTTTTTGTATTCTTAACGGAAGGTATTATACCGGAGTTTTTTCAAAATTGCAAGAAGAATTTTGAGAAAATCACAGCAGTGCGTTTTCCAGATCGCTCAGCATTTCGCTCAGTGCCTGAATGCCGCCCTCTGCGGTGTACCAGACATTCGGGTGTGCCAGATAAACGACGTGGCCGTTCTTGTAAGCATCCGTGCTCTTGACCAGCTCGTTTTCCAGGATCTCCTGTGCCATCTGTGCGCCATCGGTGCCAATGGCTGCATCGCGGTCCATTGCGAAGATGTAGTCGGGGTTCTTGTCCACAATGAACTCGAAGGAAGCCTCGTTGCCGTGGGTCGAGGTGTCGATATTGGCATCCACACCGATATTCTCAAAGCCGATCTCCTTGCCGATGATGGAGCAGCGGCCATCGTTGCCCAGAACATTGAAGCTGCCGCTGGTGGTCATGCCGACGATGGCAGTCTTGCCCTCTGCAAAGGCTTTCAGGGCGTCAATGCGGCTGTCAAAATCCGCCATCAAAGCTTCCACGTGGTCTTCCAGACCAAAGATAGAAGCGATGGTCATGGCGTTTTCACGGGTGCTTTCCACAACGCCTTTTTCGGCGTCGGTCGCAAGGAAAACAACGGGTGCGATCTCGCACAGGGCATCATAGGATTTGGAGAGGCGTCCGCCGATAAAGATGATGTCCGGCTCGCAAGCCATGACTGCTTCCATATCGGCTTCCTTGATGTTGCCAAGGTTCGCAATGCTGTCATCGGTGACATAGCTCTGAAGATAGTCCAGAGAGGTGGATGCCGTGCCGACCACACGGTCGCCAACGCCCAGTTCATCCAGAATGTCCAGAGAAGCAAGTTCGAGGATGGCGATGCGCTGCGGGTCAAAGGGCACTTCCACGTCCACTAACTCCTTTGCACCGTTGAACGCCTTGATAGTCACCGACTCCGGCACCGCTTCCGAGGAAGTGGTAGCTTCGCTGGATGCTGCCACAGAGGATGCCACGGAGCTTGCCGTGGAGGAGGAAGCGCCGCAGGCGGCGAGAACACCCGCTGCACTCACAGCGGCCATAGCGGTCAAAAACGAACGACGAGAAATTTTCTTCATAAGAATGCTCCTTTTTAAAAAGTACTGAAATCAATAATATATCGACAAAGGCTTGCCTTCGATCTGCATGATCTCAAAGTCTACCTTGTAGATATCGGACAGGTTTTCTTTGGTGATCACTTCCTGCACGGTGCCAAACTTTGCGATTTTTCCATCCACAAAGGCACAGATGTAGTCGGAATAAAACGCAGCATAGTTGATCTCGTGCAGAACAAGGATCACCGTTTTGCCCAGCTCATCGCACAGGCGGCGGACGATGCGCATAAGGTTGGTTGCATGGTAAATATCCAGATTGTTGGTCGGTTCATCCAGCAGGATATACTCGGTGTCCTGCGCAATGACCATGGCAATATAGGCACGCTGCCGCTGACCGCCGGACAATTCATCGATGAACTGCTCCTCAAAATCGCCCAGTTCCATGTAGGCGATAGCGCGGTCAATGATCTCGTTGTCCTCTTGGGTCAGCCGTCCGCCGGAGTACGGAAAGCGGCCAAACGCAACCAGTTCCCGGACAGTCAGTTTCATCTGGACATTGTTGGCTTGGGTCAGGATGGCGAGCCGCTTGCTCAACTCCCGGCTTTTCCAGCGCGTGATCTCCGTCCCCTCAAAATCCACAAGACCGCTGTCCCGTGCGATCAGGCGGGACAGCATTCCCATCACGGTAGATTTTCCTGCGCCGTTCGGGCCGATGAGGGAAAGGACTTTGCCTTTCGGAATCTCAAAACTCACGCCATCGACAACGGCTTTGCCATCGTAGCGTTTGGTGATCTCTTTTACAAACATGGTGTTATACCTTTCTCTGGGTGAGCAGCAGATACAGGAAATACACGCCGCCGCCCACGGTGATGAACACGCTGACCGGAACCGAGTAAACGAACACCCGCTCCACCAGAAGCTGTCCGCCGATCAGAACAGCCATACCGAACAAAACAGAGCCAGTGATGAGCTGGCTGTGCCGGTAGGTACGCAGGAACTGCCGGGAAAGGTTGGCAATAATAAGCCCCAGAAATGCCAGCGGCCCGACCATAGCGGTGGCTGTTGCAATGTACAGTGTGACCCCCAGCAGCAGCCGGCGGATGCAGCGGTCATAGTCCACGCCCAGATTGATGGCCTGATCTTTGCCCAGTGTCAGAACGTCCAGCAGCGCAAGCTCCTTCCGGAAGGCAAAGGCGACCAGCGCAAGAACCACAACGGACAGTACCAGAATCGCCGAATTGACATTGGAAAAGCTGGCGACCAGATCCGTCAGCAGCGTGTCGTACTCGTTGGGGTCCATCACACGGGTCAAGGTCGTCTGGATGCTGGAAAAGAACGAGGTCAGCACCGTGCCGATGAGCAGGACGTACAGAACATTGTGGTTCGTTTTCCGGAACAGATAGCTGTAAATTACGGTGGCAACAGCCCCCATGATGGCGAGGTCTACCGCAAAGGCTGCGTTGGCATTGACCGCCAGAAAGCTGCCCGAACCCGCCACAAAGAACACCGCCGTGTGGATCAGCGAATAAAGCTGGTCCATACCCAGCAGGCAGGGCGTGACGATGGTGTTGTTGATGATGGACTGAAACACGATGGAGGCACTTCCAATGGCAAATGCCGTGATGAGCATGGCGATCAGCTTGGGCGTGCGGATGCGCATGGCGTAGGCAAATAATTTTTGGTTTTCAAAATGGACACCCACTGTCATATAGCCTACGCAGGCCAGCAGAACAAGAAGCAGAAGGATCAGCAGGCGCAGATGGTTTTTGTGCGTTTTCATGCTGCACCTCCGGTTTTCTTGGCAGCTTTGCCCAGCCGGACTGCCTTGCGCCCATGCCGCAGCCGATACAGCAGCAGCCCGACAAACAGGATACTGCCGATGACGCCAACGATCAACTCGATGGGCAGCTCGTAGGGATAGATCACAACCCGTCCGATCATATCGCAGACCAGCACGAACACTGCACCAAACAGAGCGGTATCCACCAGCGTTCCGCGGATCTGGTCACCCTTGAACATTGCTACGATATTGGGCACGATGAGGCCGATGTAGGAGATCGAGCCGACCACGACAACAACGGATGCCGTGATCATGGCAGCGATGGTCAGACCCATAAACAGCACCAGATCATACGGAACGCCGAGGTTCTGAGAAAAATCTTTTCCCATGCCCACGATATTGAAATGATTGGCAAACACAAATGCCAGAACCACCAGCGGTACCGTCAGCCAGACAAGCTCATACCGCCCACGAATGACGGTGGAAAAATGACCGACCAGCCAGCTGGAAAGAGCCTGTGTCATTTCATATTTGTAGGCGAGATAATTGGTCACGCCCATTACGATGTTGGAGAACATGATGCCGACCAGCGGGACCATGACAACATCCTTGAACTGGATGCGCTGGATGAACCAGACAAAGACCCATGTGCCCAGAACAGCACAAACGAAGGAAAAGGCAGCACGTCCCCACAGGGTAGAACCCGGTGCAAACAGCAAAGCCAGCAGAATGCCAAACTGCGCAGAAGAGATCGTCGCGCCTGTGGTGGGCGAAACAAACTTGTTCATGCAGAGCTGCTGCATGATAAGCCCCGCCACGCTCATGCCGATGCCTGTGCAGAGGATGGCAAGCAGACGCGGCAGGCGGGAGATCAGAAAGATCTCCCATGTTTCCACGCTGCCTGTAAGCAGGTCAGAAGGCCGGATGTCCAGCACTCCGACAAACAAAGAACAAACCGAAAGAATCATCAGCAGAACGCCGAGAAAAACGGTGGAACGATGATTACGAATGAAAAGCCCTCCTCAAGATTAGTGCAAACTAACTTTTTGAAAATAAAAAGAGAACGCCTGCGTGTGAAGAAACTGGTCTTACGTGTTCACACACAGCGCGTTCTGCTGAAGGGATTATATCATAAGGCATCGATGGGTTTCAAGTGGCAAACTCTCACGAAGGTTTTTCATGACAAACCGTCATGCTTTGTTAATTCCTACAAAGTTGCTCCGATTTATATACGCACCAAAAAGTATAGGATCAGATTTTAAAATATACGATGATAGAACAATTTAAACGTTTCCCGATCCTTTTGACCAGTGGTAGATCTGCCGGACGCAAAAGACCGCCTCCGTTTAAAAACGGAGGCGGTCTTTTCGTTGCGGAAATCAGGTAAGACAAAAACCACCATGCGGTTTTAACGCAAAACCTCCAGCAGACGCCTGCCGGCTTCCTGCTGCGATTCTCCAAACGCTACCGCCAGCTCCTCCCGCAGGACACGCTCTACCATCTGGTAGAAGTAGGTATCCATGGCGTTGATCTTTCGGCCGCGGCTTTGCTGCTGGGTCTGCTTTTGCCCCAGCTCCTTGAACAGGGTCAGGTACTGGTAAAAATCATTGGTGTGCAGCAGCGCCTGATAGTGTTCTGCCAGCGCTGTCTGTACCCCCGCCGGGATGGGCAGCTTCTCCGTTTTGATGCGTGCAAGGTCGGCTGCCGCCTGCTGCGCCGAGACCACCGGGCGCAGGGCATCTTCTTTTGCAGTCGGAATATAGCTGCGGTCGTGGGAATCCGAAAAATAAGGCCGGAGGGTGTAATACTCTCTGGCGGGCGCATCACAAAAGTGCCGCAGCCCGACCCCTTCCACCTCGTGCACTCCCAGATTTCCGTAGACTACCAGCGATCCCGCTTGAAACCGTGACATGGTATTGCCTCTTTCCCTTGTATGGAAAGGCTGCAAAAACAGACTTTCCAGCGTAATTTTACTCTTTGTTTTATTGTACCACGGTAGGTTGGCGGGCTTCAAAGGGCATCTTCCACAAAGTTTGCCTCGTGCAATCTGCGCAGAATGCCCAGTACAATTCTTGTGCAAAACTGCCTTTGCAAATTCCAGACAGGCAGGCTATAATGATTTCGTACAACGAGTAGCACTCATGCGTAAAACCGGTTGCATGAGGGCTGCCCGTTGTTTTTGTTTGCCCTAAAATGGAAAGGTAAAGGTGAATCCCATGGAAAGCTCCAATCAATTTCTCGGCACGGAGCGCATCAGCAAGCTGATGCAGAAGTATGCGATCCCGTGCATTATTTCGCTTCTGGTCGGCGCACTGTATAACATCGTGGACCAGATCTTTATTGCAAACGCCAGCTATCTGGGCTCTTATGGCAACGCCGCCAATACGGTCGTTTTCCCCCTGACGGTGGTAGCGCTGGCAATCGCAGTCATGATCGGTGACGGCTGCTGCGCTTTTGTCAGTATCAGCCTTGGACAGAACGAAGTTCCCAAGGCAAGGCGGAGCGTTGGCAATGCGGTGGTGATGTGTCTGGTCAGCAGCATTGTGCTGGCCGCGCTCTATCTGATTTTTGCGGACAACATTCTCGCCATGTTCGGCGGAACGGTCAACGCCGAGACCTACCACCACTCCCAGGAGTATTTCTTTTATATCACGCTGGGCGTGCCCTTTTATATGTTTGGGCAGGCCATGAACCCCATCATCCGCGCGGACGGCAACCCCCGGTTTGCCATGATCTCCACCCTTGCGGGTGCGGTGCTGAACATCATTCTGGACCCCATCTTCATTTTCGGCTTCCGCTGGGGCATGATGGGCGCAGCGGTGGCTACCGTCATCGGTCAGCTGGTCACGGCAGCGCTGGCAGTGTGGTATCTGCTGCACATGAAGATCATTCGCCCTGAAAAGGGTGACTACTGGCTGAAGGGCTCCATCTGCGGCCGTACCCTGACCCTTGGCATGACCAGCTTTCTGTCCCAGATCAGCCTTGTGGCGGCTATGGCAGCCATCAACAACATGATCCGCAAATACGGCGCACAGGATGCCGTGTTCGGGCAGGAACAGTACGCCCAGATTCCTATGGCAGTTGTTGGCATCGTGATGAAGTTCTTCCAGATCGTCATCTCCATCGTGGTGGGCATGGCGGCTGGCTGCATCCCCGTGGTGGGCTTCAACATGGGCGCCAAAAAGCCCGCACGTGTGAAGGAGTTGTTCACGAAATTGCTGCTGGCAGAAGCCACCGTGGGTGCCGTTGCACTGGTGCTGGTGGAGCTGCTTCCCCGGCAGCTGATTGCCCTGTTTGGTGCCGCCAACGAGAGCGTCTACTACACGGATTTTGCCGTAAAGTCCTTCCGCATCTACCTGTGCATGATCATTCTGGCCTGTGTCAACAAGGCCTGCTTCATCTTTTTGCAGGCCATGGGCAAGGCAGTGGAATCCACCGCCCTGTCCATGGTGCGTGAGGTGGTGTTCGGCGTGGGCTTTGCCCTGCTGCTGCCCCGGTTCTTCGGGCTGGACGGCGTGCTGTACTCTATGCCCCTGTCGGATATCCTCACCTTCCTGATTGCAGGCTATCTGATCTGCAAAACCTACCGTGAACTGAGCACGAAAGGAGAAGTCTAATGGAAAAACGCATCATCACTATCAGCCGCGAGTTTGGCAGCGGCGGCAGAACCATCGGCAAACTGGTGGCAGAGCATCTGGGCATCCGGTGCTACGACGCCGAACTGATCCAGAAACTGGCTGCCGAAAGCGGCTTTGACGAAAACTACATCAAGGAGGCCGGAGAGTATACCCCCGGCGGCTTCCTCGCCTCCGCCTTCACCAACCGCAGCTTCGGCCCCACCAACGAGGACCTGCTTTGGAAGCTGCAATACCGGATCATCCGGGAACTGGCAGAAAAAGAGCCCTGCGTCATCGTGGGACGCTGCGCCGACTTTATCTTGCAGGACCGAACCGACTGCCTGAAGGTGTTCATCCACGCGGACATGAAGTTCCGAGCAGACCGCATCGTGCGTGTCTATGGGGAGCGGGAGAAATCTCCCGAAGCTCGGCTGAAGGAGAAGGACAAGCGCCGCACCGCCTACTACCGCTTCTACACCGATATGAACTGGGGCAATGCCGCCAACTATCATATTGCACTGGACAGCGGAGTCATCGGCATTGAAAAAAGCGCCAAGGTTATTGAAAGCCTTGCCTGAACTGTATCCGATGCAAGTCTTAAGCCAATAGAGCAAAACGCCGCCCACCTGCGTTTCATTACGCAGATAGGCGGTGTTTTTTCAATACGATTTTATGGGAAGATCAATCTTCTAGCCCATGGTTCCCGGTTACGTTTTTCAAGTATCCCTCTGGGTCACCGTTCAGAATCAAATCCGCATAGCCCAGTGGGTCATTGTAGATAAGGTAGTCCAGTTCCGTCTGCTGCGCCATGGTCACATCCAGTGCATCCTCAACCCCGGTACAGTCAATGGAAATTTTTCTCCCATCCCGGAGCAGCAGTTCCACGCAGCCGGTGTCCATGTTGAATTTGCAGGTTCTTTCATCGTACTTCATACTCGTGTCCTTTCTGCCTTACGGCACTCTTACCGTGGTCTGTCGTGCTTTTTTGTGATAAGATCTAGGACGTTTTTCGATGGAAGCAAGGGATTCATTTTGTTTTCCAAAGAAAACAAAAAATCCGAACCCTTCTCCTATCGGAAAAAAGTTCGGATTTTGTTGTTGTGGTGCGATGGAAGGGACTCGAACCCCCGGCCTACTGATTCGTAGCGCACGCTGGGCGATTCCCTCAATTTTTGGAAGTTACGTTTCAACGTCATTTCCAAGCGATACATCGCAAATTTTGAACTTCGAGTTTCTGCACCCTTTGTCCGATTTTGCAACGATTTGCATCCTTTGCACGTTTTGAAACCGTGCAAAAACCGTGCAGAAACCGTGCACTTACTCCCAGACAAATGAAAAATCGATTTATCCGACAACGACTTGACGGCATTGGTTCGAGTGGCCGCACATCAAAAATCAAGTCTTGGAGGATACGACTATGACGAAATTGCTTTCCTGCCGCTACAATACGGACACCAACCGGGTGGAAGCCCGGTTCGCAGATGGCACCACTCTTGCCATCGACTGCGCCGCTGTGGAGGACGAGTACGGCAACGCCCCGGCACAGCGGGCGGAGCTGGACTGGCTGCTCTATAACAAGCCCTTGGAGTATGCACAGATGGTGCTGAGAGGGGAGATGGAGCACTATCTGTCGCTGGGGTGTGACCACGGCAGGCTGGAGGATTGACCGTCAACTTCCATAAGGGACACGATGCCCACCGACCTATGGTTCTCGCCATAAGCTGGTGGGCATCGCTGCATTATCAGAGCAGGGGAGTCATATAAAGAGGAAGGTACACAATTCCGTCTTCTTCTTTCAAATCACTGGTATGCAGCACATAGGGTGTGCCAGTTTGTTCAGCATAGCGCTCCATAAACTTCCGCAAGGAAGTCAGCGTATAGTTTTTGCCGGACTTGACCTCAATGGGCGAGATATTATGCCGATTGCTGATTTTGCTCTTGGCAATCAGGAAGTCGATTTCCATCCGGGCATCTTTATCGTCCCGCGACGGATTAGAGTAAAAATACAGCTTGTGACCGCTGGCGGCAAGCATCTGCGCCACGATGTTTTCTATAATCATGCCCTTGTTGACTTCCAGTTTATCGAACAGCAGCTTTTTATAGATTTCCTCGCTGACCAGTCCATTTTCATCAAAGGCATGGCTGATAAGCAATCCGGTATCTCCCATATAGCACTTGAGGGTCATGCGATCCATGTTCAGCTTCAGACCAATATTCGGCTCCGTGGAGTTATAGCAGATGTTGGCGATCATGGCATCGTCCAGCCAGAACAGTGCATCTTCATACTCCCGGAAGCGGGCTTCCTTTTTGAGCGAGGATAGTTTGAAACGCTTTTCATGCTTTTGGAGTTGGGCAGGAATTTCATCAAAGATACTCTCTACCTTCATCTCATAGCCGGTGGCGTGTTTCACGATGTCTGCCCGGTAAAGGGTCAGAATATCGCGTTTGATACGGTCTACCCGGTCAAAGTCCTTGCTTTCCACATACTCCTGCACCGCCTGCGGCATTCCACCCACGATAAGATACTGCCGGAAATAGTCCATTGCCTTTCGGTGCATTACCTGCCCCATGGACTTGTGGGCTTCAAACCGCTTGCGGACAATGTCCATCAAGGTATCATTGCCCATCGCCCACAGAAATTCCTCAAAATCCATCGGGTACATCTTGATATGCCGTTCCTCGGATGGGATGACGATATCTTTGACATTTTTCTTGATGGACATGAGTGACCCTGTTTCCAGATAATCGTACCGGCCATCCGCAACCAAATACTTGATAGCCGCCCGTGCGCGAGGGAACATCTGAACTTCGTCAAAAATAATCAGGGATTCATGTTCATACAGTTTGACATTATAATAGCCGGACAGATACATGAACAGGGTGTCAAGGTCGTTCAGGTAGTGTAGAAACAGGTCTTTGACTTCGTCGCCCACTCGGTTGAAATCAATCAGCAGATAGGATTTATATTCTGCTTTCGCAAATTCCTCTGCCACATAGCTCTTGCCCACACGCCGTGCGCCGTCAATTAGAAGTGCCGTTTTTCCCGCACCGTCCTGTTTCCAGTTGACAAGCTGGTCGTATATCTTCCGCTTCATCGCAAGCCCTCCAATCACGAAAACAAGATTTTCATAAAAATCAGTTTATCACGAAAGCAAGATTTTTGCAACAGCTGTTTCTCACGAAAGCGAGAATTTTGAAGATGTGAGCTTGGATGAACAAGGCACAATACGCTGAAATCGTCTTTCAGGCAAAGAAGGTCGAGTGGGAAAGGATTGTACTGCCCGATGAGTACAGCTATCTTCCTCTATCTTAGAGACAACACTGCGCAAATATACGATATACTCCCAGCGTTCTTCTATGGTCACCGTAGCAGAGTTCCCGATGGACTAGCTTCCCGGAATTATGGCTGAAAATATGGAGCCATCTTACATTTATAAGAACCAGCCCGAGTGAGAAACCAAATCGACGAATCAGCGCAATATGGATTGGAGACTTATAATAGTGGAGCAACGAAGCCATCAAATTGCTTGAACTGATGCAAAAATGATGATATAATTGCTCGTATAAAGTAGAAATTTGTGATATTTTCACGGATGAGCACTGTGTGAGGAACTCAATATAAAAAAATGGAAAAGTCTTTTTGCGTGCGGACTGGTTTTACTTCTGACGGGATGGACGATGCTGTGCATCCCGTTCAATGCTTATGCCCAGACATGGGAAGCGGAAAGCACAAGCACAAATATCGTGGCTGTCGTGGACTGTAGCACAAGTATGCAGAGCAGCGACAGCGACTGGAAAATCCCGGAATCGCTGGATATGCTGGTGGATATGTGCGATGATGAACAGGTTCGTCTGTCGTTGATCGTATATGGAACAAGTGCGGAGACAGCATTTCGGGATTTTCCGCTTTCTGCGGAAAACCATGAAATGGTAAAAAAGCAGATCCATCAGGCGCTGATGGTGCGCGGATATAATCTGGGCCAGACGGATACGGGTGCAGCTCTTGGGCTGGCGCAGCAGATTCTGGAACAGCAGGCAGGACAGAACAATATGGTTCTGCTGTTTACAGATGGTGCAATCCGGGCAACACGGAATGGCCGCACGAATGAAATTTCGGAGCAGGAAGTAGATGCGTTTGCAGCCTTTGCGCAGAACAACGGCGTTGTGGTCAACACGCTGGGTCTGTTCAACAAGCAGGCAGATGCAGCGGACGTGGAAACGGCAGAAGAAGAGCTTTCCATTCTGCGCAGCAAGACGGGCGGCATGTATCAGCGTGTGGACGACCCGGCGGACATTCCTGATTTTGTGATCCAGCTGCTGGCAGGCTTGCTGGATGTGAAAACGCTGGACCTGAGCAGCCCGACCGAAACAACAGTGGACGGCAAACACGCCTGGCAATACGACTTTTCCATTTCCGACCAATACATCAAGGACCTGACGGTGGTCTGGCCTGCACCGGTGAGCGTAATACAGGATATTCTCATCAGCGGTCCGGCGACAGATGGAACGGCAGTATCCCTGAACAACTGGACGGATGGAGAATGGGTCTCGACAACGCGGTACAATGCAAAGCCCGGATACCAGGTCATTCGGATCGATACAGACGGGCAGAAAAAAGGCGACTACTCGGTATTCTTTGTAACAAATGAAGCAACTCCGGTTGCAGCAGAAGGCTTTTACCTGTACGATGTCAATCTGAATGTAGAAATCGGTGCACAGGACATTGGCGTGATGCAGTCGTTGCCGATCGAGGTCTACCTGACAGACAGTCAGGGTTACCGGATCGACGATGTGGATTTTCTACAGACACTGGCGGTAGAGCTTGAGATCGTGAATCAGCAGAATATGGGCGTGGAGGTCGAGGAAAGCGCCAAAGCATCGGATATCGTTTCGGAGCAGGACAGCTATACCAGAGAGCTGAAGCTGTACAACGATTCGTTCCGATTGGACTTTGTGCCGGAGCGCGCCACGGATTATCGTCTGGTGCTGCACGTATCCAATGCGTATTTTTCGCGCACCTCGACGACCCGGCAACTGACCGTACATGACCAGCTGGATGTGGTGAGCAGCGTGGTGACGGCAACACCTCGCAAGAACCGTCCGGTGGAAGTGCGTGCTTATCTGATTCAGCAGGACAACCACGATAAGGTGGTCGGCGAAGAGTTCTATCGCCTGTCCGGCATGTATGTGGAGTTTACCAACCAGTCCACCGGCGCAGTGCAAACGGTTGAGATGCAGGCTGTCCCGGATGGAAACGGCATGACCGCTTCTTATACCCCGACCGATGAAGGCGAATACACGACTGTAGTCAGGATGAAGAGTCATCGCGAGAATGTGACACGTTCGGGCGAGAAACTGGGCTTTTCGATTCAGGATCGTCCAATCACAAAGCAATTTGGCGTCAAGGATCATGAGAGCAGCGGACTTATGGAAGGCCTGTTCAAGCATTACTGGGCAGGCAGTATCATTGAGCTGGCAGGAGATACGTTCTTCTACGATCCAGACGGGGACAGCTACCGTCTGGAGGCAGACCTTACCAGAGGCGAAGGCGAGTACACACTGTTTGATAACATCTTTTCCTATACGGCGTCTGGCAAACAGACGATGGAAGTTACATTGACGGCGCGGGATTACTCGGGCAACGCCGCAGTTACTACGATTCAGATCCGAGTGTTGTCGATCGTTGAGGTGATTCTTTTGACGGTTCTGCTTGTTTTACTTGTGGTGTTTGCGATTGCGGCATTGGTGTGGGTCATCCGCTGGTGCATTACCCGCTCCCGCAAACTGAAGGGCGTCGTTCGGATGGACGTATCGCTGAATGGTGAGCGGCTGGAAGAGGCGTTCAAAAAACAGCTGGATGAATTGCAGATCGGGCGTTTCTACATTCCGCTGGAAAATCCCAAGGTGGAAAGCCTTGCGGATGACGAGCGTCTGCGGCCCAGAACAGATCTGATCCATGGTACGTTCCTGGATGAAAAGATCTCGTTTAACCGAATGCTGTATGCCTGCGCACAGAGCTACCGCGCAAGCCGTGGCGGAGAAGATGGCATTTATCAGTACCTGAAGAGCTGCGGTACGGCGCCCGACAAGACGAGCGGCATTGTCGGACAGAAAAAAGGCATGCGGTTTGGCATCCGGAACGTAAGCAACGAGCCGTCCATGGAAAAGGCGTTTGTGGAAGACCGTAAGCGGAACGACCGTGAATCTTGCGTTGTGTATATTCCGGCAGACAGCGTGGCAAATGAGCGACTGGCCACAAAGCTGGGGACGCCGATCGGTGGTATCAAGGTCGTCCTGCGCTACTATCCGGCAAAGGAGCAGCCGCAGCCGAAGGTGCGCAAGACAAAGAAAACAAAAAGTGCAAGTGCAGAACCGGAAGAGAAGGAGGCGGCACTGAATGTGGAGTGATGCAATGGGACAGGGAGAAAAGGCATACCCGTTTGTTTGCCCGGAATGCGGCGAAGAAGTGCGCGGTAACGAACGGCATTTTTCGATTCAGCCGTTGCTGAACCGTATCATGCTGACGATTGAAGGCAATCGCACCAGTATTGGTGAAGAACTCGAGCGCTTTATCACGGTTTACGCAAGCTTTGGCGCAGAGTTTCTGAGCAGCCCGCTCCAGACCGTACAGTGTGAAACGGCAAAACCGGAGAGAGCACAGCTTACATCCTTGAAGATCAGCATGGAAAGCCTGCTGAATCAGATGGAAGTGCAGATGCAGCTGGAAAAGGGAATCCTGCGAAAAATTGTACATTACCAGCAGGTAGAAGGCGGAAATCTGGCGGATAAGTATCAGGATCTCTACCGGGACGTGGCTGCGGGGAAAACGCTGAGCAGAGAAGACTCAGGCTTTCTCTTTGACTATGCGCAGGCACATGACAAGATTCTGAAAAACATCCGTAGTCGGGATTTGTCCAACAACCAGGTACGTGAACAGGAACTGAATGAATTTTTGGATATCCTTATGACACTTTGCAGCGCTGAATCCAAAGACCATAAGGGAATGTCAGTTTTAAGCACTCGATACCAGATCATGGCAGCATGGTGCTTTAAAGTGGATGCAACGACAAAAGTCGCCGTGCCGGATATGCTGTATCTGGAATTGTCGGATGAGCACGGCACAGAGGTGTGCAGCAGCAAGGAAGCCTGCTGCCCGCACTGCCGCAAAGCAGTCAGCAAGTACTTTGGTGCTTACCCGCAGAAGATCATCGGTGTGCTGGGCGGCCAGTCTACCGGCAAAACAACGTATATGGCAGCCTTTGCGGATATGCTGGATCACACGAATCTGGATGATCTGCCCTTTACAATCAGCTACGAGCCGGAAGGCGATGCGCAGTGGCGGCGCTTTCAAGCATCGGCCAGGGAGGGCAACTTTGGTGCTATGTGGGCATACCAGAACGGCTATCATGCCCAGAAAACGGACCTCCAGTCCGAGTCTGCGGTCTCCCTGAGCTTTTTGGTGTCGCCCAAGGAAAAAGGCAAGATCCCAACGATCTATGTCTTGGCTGATATTCCCGGCGAGGTCTTCAATGGTGCGGGAGGAAACAAAATCAACGAAACCATCAACAATAGCCGAAAAATCTTTCAGAACTGTCAGGCAAGGCTGATGACACTTTCCTGCGACCCTGACGATGCGCAGATCGCAGCGGCCAACTTCAAAGAATGGATCAATCAGTTCAGCAGAGTCAATGTGCCGTCGGCTTTCCTGCTTACCAAGTTTGACCGGAGTGAAAAGAGACCGGCTGTGTCGCTGGCATATCCAATGAATCCGACAGAGTATCAGCCGTATGTGCGGGGCAAAGATGGCGTTGGCGTGTATAACATCGACCGGATGAGCACGCTTTGCCGCTATGCCAAACAGCAGGAAGACCTGCTCTCACCCAACCTGTTCACAAACCTGCTGAATGCGATGCAGCAGGAAGAAGCAGATCCGACGGAAATTGCGCTGAATGCATTCCTGCTGAACTCCGGTACGGCCAACTACATTGACTATGTAGATGCAGATGATGAAGAAAAGCAGAAAGACCGCGTCAGCGTGGCGCGGAGTGAGCGCTATGGTGTGTTGGCGCCGATCCTGTGGCTTCTGGCACTGGACGGATATATTCTGCCGGGCTACGGCGAAAATGAAATGCTGACCTACAGTGCAGCGGCGGAGGAGCAGCTGCAAAAACTGTGGAGGAAGGAATTGTATCGGCCAGAGGATGTGGACTGATACGCATAAAAGGAGCGGACGACAGTGTTTCAGTATGGATATACAAACTTTCAGAAAAAAGGTTACCGCTTTGCTTCAGAAAACGAGTTTTTCCACGCATCATTGAAAAACCGAAACGCAAAGCTGGCGCAACTTGTAAACCACGTTGACACGAAACACACGGCATATCTCGAAGCAGAACCGACGGCCTATCTGGGAATTTTTACGGATCTGGATTCCAATCAGGAAAATCAGCGGTATTATTTCCAGCGGTCGGGACGCATTCTGGAGCGCAATGCCGGGTATGCGCAGGGATATGTGCAGGATGTTGCCAAAGAAAATGATGAAGCATTCTTCCGAGAGCCGTTTTTACAGCTGCTGTGGGTACCTTTCCGGACGGGACAGGAACTTGTGCAGCTGCCAAGCGAGGATTGTGACCGGTATTTCCCGGATGTAACAGTGGATGCGTTTCACCTAGAGCAGAACCCGATAAAACTGGAGCAGGGACTGTTGCTGCGCATTCTGGAGGAATTACTGAAAGGGCACCGTCTGGTCCTGCATATCGACCAGCAGGGTGATCAGGCGCCGCAGTATTCCCTCGGTGTGTTGCGGCACATCTACGAGTGTCTGCCTTATGCAATGCGCCGTAACTGCGGCTTTGCGACCAATGTTGCACCGGAACGCTTTTCGACCAACATTGACGCGGACCGACTGCCCGGCGCAGTCCAGCTGTGTTTGGTGGACGGTGATGTGGAACTGCCGGGACGAGTGTCAGGCTTTACAGTTCTGGAGATGGGTGAGACCTATCCCGTAGCAGACGAAAATCGAGAGTTCCTACAGATGCTGACGGTGGACAGCGACACCAGAAGAAATTTCTTTGAGATGGTGCAGGAAAACTACGGCTTCCATCATGCAAGTATGGAAGAATACCGCACCATGTATCAGCTGGCAATGCATCTGGCTTTGCCTATCAATGTGCAGGCGGTCGAAATCTGGGCGGATGATTATAGGACACTGCCCAGAATCCGAGAGAACATTGGCAAATGCGTTGCGGAAAAGCTGACGGTCTCCATGGCGGAACAGGCGCTTTGGAGTGTACCGTTGCCAGAACTGGAAAAGGTAGCAGATTTGGCGCGCAGCGAAAAAATGACTGCTGCGTGGGAGCTGCGGATGTTCAATGGAATCTATGCAAACGATGAGCAGACACTTCAGCGGCTGGCAGAGACCGTGACCGAACGATACAGAGTGCTTTGCAGAGAGCAGGCAGGTGCATTGCGTCGCGGATATGAGTTTGCAACCGAAGAAAGCAAAGAGAAGCTTTGGCAGACAGCACAGCTTCCGCTGGAAAACGACCTGAAACTGCCTGCCAAATATAAGGACAACAAAATTGTGGAAGCGCTGGGCCAGATGCTTCCGCCCGCCATTCAGAAGCTGGCAGACAAGGAAAAGGCCAGTTATGAAACCAGATTGCAGGCAGAACAGCATGAGGCAACGGAGCTGGTGCAGAGATGCGTGGATCTGGGACAGCTGGTTCGTTTTTGCCGCTATCTGTGCGAGTCGCAAAAATATTCGCTTTGCCACGATGCGTTTGTGGCGGGCGGCAGATTTGGTGCGCAGAACAGCTATGGCCCGGAATGTCTGTGCACTATCGCAAAGCGCGTGAAGGAATATCCGCTGCCGATCCACCTGGATGCAATGGAAAAATCCACCGCAGAGGTGGAAGCGCTGGAAGAAAGCGTGCTTTACAGAGAGAAAATGGTCGGCTTTGAAGAACCGGTGGTTCAGGCAGCCGCAAAAGAAAAGAAAGAACTTGTCAATGCCTATAAACAGCTGTGCGGCGTTCTCCAGACCGGGAATGTGCAGGACTGGATGCACACGATGGCGGAACTGGCGCAGGGCGCGTCCAAGTGGAAGAGCCTGCCGGAAGAGATGCACGATGAGGCATTTAGCGTGCTGCGGAAAGCACTAATGGCAAAAGAAGTCAAAGCCGAAGATCTGTTTGCATGCACAGGAGAACTCCAGAAAATCGAGACAAGGGACCCTGCACTTTTGCAGAAACTGCTTCAGGCTGCCGGATTGCTGGACATTGACATTGAAAACCAGCAACAGGTAACGCTGCTGCTGTCCTATGGGTCGCAGTGGGCTTCGTTGTGCCGGAACATGAACTGCCGGACAAAATTCAGCCCGGCCGACCAGCGTTGGGGAAGACCGGACATCGTATACAGAATTCAACCTGAGAGCATGTTGGAGTTCCTGCGGTGGCACTATGGACGCACCCGAAATGCCGTGCCAAAGCTGGTATTGAAACTGACGCAGGATGCGCCGGACTGGTTGATGAAAAAGTACGGCACAGATGCAAAACGAACCGTGGAGATCCTGCAAAGCCTTTCGCCCTGCAATGCAGAAAATCGTTTTGTGCAGGAGCTGATGACGAATCCGATGCCCTCGGCAGAAGTCGGCAGTATGCTGATTTCTGCACTGAAAAAGAGTGGCCGAACCGAGGAAGAGCTGCACCGTGCCTGCCATCCCAGTTGGGGTGGGATGATTTTTGCGGAGTACTACGATCCCACGCAGGGAGAGCAAGGCGAAGTGATCCAGGATTTGCGAAAGCGGCTTGTTCTGGTGCAGCAGCAGGGAGAACAGCTTTGCCAAAAAAGAGCGGAAGCGGACAGGAAGAAGCAGGAGAACCGCAGCAAACGGCTGGAAAAACAAAGCAATGCCATGGGCTGGAAGCTGGCAATTTTCTTTGTGTTTTATGGCCTACTGCCACTGCTGGGGCTGTGGATCAGTAAACTGCTGCTTGCAGAGACTGTAAAAATCTGGCTGGTCGCAGAACTTGTCACAGTGGTTCTTTTGGCGGTGATCGGCTGTGTCCTGATGCCGATCGGCATGGAAGAAAACGGCAGGTATATCCGGCGTGCAGCGACCATGGGCTGTATAGGCCTTTTGCCGGGGATCCTGCTTGCTGCAATTCTAATGGTTCTTCTATAAAAGGTGAAAGGATAAAATCATGCGGAAAAGATTAAAAATCGTTTCGCTGCTTACAGCGCTCGCGCTGCTGGGCGGACTGCTGGGCGGATGCGGAAAAAGCTCCCGTATAGAGACAGACTCGGTGGCCGTGCAGGAAACAACAGATCCACTCCTGGCGGAGCATCAGAAGCAGCTGGAACAGCTGAATAGCAGTTATACTAAGCGTTTGACCTCAAATTCTCAGGGCGTGGAATTTCATCTGTACTATGATGACACGCAGAGTATGCTGGGCTTTGTGGAAGCAGCAAATGGTCAGAATACCTTTGTGACCATGCTGGACAAATCCATTGATTGCGCCAAAGGAATGCTGAACAATGGTTTCTCAGCACTGAAAGCGTATACGCTGGTGGATGAGATCCCAGGAGATAAGAAAAATCAGGAACTGAACTGGACCGAAGTCGATATCGTTGGCGCACTACAGGCACAGTTCCTGCGTTCGGATTTCTATACGGGAAGCCATACTGGCCATCGAGAAGGAACACTGACGCATGCTGGAACAGGGACAAAGGTCGGCCCGCTGGCACGGTTGTTTCTGGATGGTAACGACCCATTTGTCAAGGGCACATTTACCGTAGTGGTGACCGACCTGCGGGAGCAGGGATTTGATCTGGATGATCTGGTCAATGGTCTGCTGTCTTACCGGGAGGCAGAACCGGGCGCGGAGATCTGCATCGTGGGCTGTATCAGCGATTACACGGGAGAACTTTCGGTTCCGGCGTACAGCAACAGCAATGCAGGCGCGGACATTGCTTCGATTGACAACTATGATGGCCCGGCGGCGTATTATTACATTATGGCGGGCCCAACCGAGCAGATGGACCAGTACATTGGAATGTTGCAGGACAATATGCAGGATGAAAATCTCGTTTATGCAACGTTTGAAGAACTGGCCGCCTCGGAAGGAAAACCGCTGAGTTTTTCTCTCGTGAAAAATACCATGGAGGGAAAGCGCACGGACGATTTGCAACCGGGAAATGTTTCAGACAATGGGAAAACCACGCCCGAGACGGCGCAGGCGGAAGAACTGCCGGCGTCTTCGGCCCCCGGCACCAGAAAAAGAACCCATGGTACGGCAGCAGAAACGACGAATACTGCAGGCATACAGCTGCTGGCGGCAAAGACGGCAGCAAGCAAGACAGGAACGGCGCAGGCAAAGCTTCTTCGCTCCAAGGATCGTGTCGGAAACCTGATGGCAAGCCCGTATATTGATGAAGTATGGGGAAGTGCCAATGTGCAGGCCACGGAAGGCGAACCTACACGACAGGGAGCATTTGATGTGACCATTCTGCCCCGAATGGGACAGGGCAAGAGCGAAGCCTTTGGTGCAGTGAGCCTAATCTCTGCTTATGCTGATCTGCCGGATAGTGCCGGAGCAGTTGCGGAACAGGCAAAGAATCTTTGCGCAGACAAAACCTATTGGGCGGATCTGAGCAGCATCCAGCTGTATCAGAAGGTCAATGAAAACTGGATCCCGGCGGAAGATGCGACACTTAGCAGTGTAAATGTCCGTTTTGAAACGGTGGATGGGCCGTTGACAGAGTACAACAGCCAGGAAGTGCTGCTGAATGCAAACCGCCATACAGGATATCTGCGGGTAAAACTGGACAACACGCAGGGCGTTTTTGACATGAGCAAGACGTATCTGCTCAGTATTCCGATCCATACGTCCATGAAGTCTGATCTGGTTTATGGAGCAGATCAGCTGATCGATGCGTACAATGCCAATATCAAGGAATATACAGCTGTTTTGCAGGATTTGGCGAAAAGCGGAAATCATTATCGTTTTGACACCAGTACAGAAGAAGCAAAACAGCGAGCAGAAGAACAGTTTGGCCGGACGCCAAAACTGGATATCCTTGTACAGCAGCTGCGTAACAGTCTGCGCACAGACGAAGCGGGCGATATTCAGTATGTAGATTTCTTTTTGCAGGCGCCGCAGGATGAGGGACGCGCAAAAAGGTAAAAACAGCAGAAAATCGTTGAAAACAAAGAGGAGGTTTTAATATGATTCAGAAATTGAAAGAAAGCAAACCGGTCATCGGTCTGGTGTGGCTGCTGGTGTTGCTGGTGGCGGGTTATGTAATTCGGACCTATTTGATCGGTACCAACTTTATTGGAAATGCGGATGATCTGCTGTACATCATCTCAGATACCTCTGCATTCTCGATGGAAGATGCACTGCCTACACTGTTCTGGCTTCCGGCGGTCTGCTATGCGATCATGTATCTACTGTATGTGAATGCGCAACATGGTGTGGATCCTGCGGCGGAGATGCGGAAAAATGGAATTGCCCTAATCATGCTGCTGGTTCTGATGGCAGCTGAACTGGTTCTGAGCTATCTGGTTCTGACGGGCTCAATGCGGATCCTGACGACGGATGAAATGAATTACGCAAACATCGTCAAGACCACACTGCTCAAAGCATATGGTATTGCAACCGTAGTAGATATCGTACTGTATCTGGTACCGGCATTTGTGGGCCGTCCACGCCGTTAAAGAAAAGAGGAACGCTATGAACCAGTATTTGATCGGTGCTGGTGGCACAGGTGCCATGTGCATCCGCGCATACCTGTGCACCCTTGCAGCTATGCAGGCATTCGAGAAGGACAACATCAACTACAAGGTGTACATTCGCATGGTCGATATGGATGACCAGAGTGATGCTGCCCTGAAATGCAAGGAACTGTATGAAGCGTATCGAAACCTCCGGGAACAGAGTAACGCGCTCCCGGAAGTGATTTTTGAAAGCTGGGACTTCACACAGGCTGTTAAGAATGCGGCAAAGGAACATGGCGCAGACATCAGGAATGACCAGAGCGTTACTCTGACAAAGCTGTTTACGCCGGAAAATGGAGCCAGTACACATACATCACTGTTGATGAATACGTTGTATACCGATGTGGAGCTGACGACCACACTGGAAAAAGGTTTTTATGGTCATCCCAACATTGGTGCAGCGGTGTTCAACTGTGTCCGGGACAGCTTCCTGGACGTACATAATAGCGTGTTTATGGAAGCACTGGTCCAGGATCTGAATGCGCTTCCGCAGGGAGAGCATGTGCGCCTTTATCTGTTTGGCAGCCTGTTTGGCGGTACAGGTGCCAGCGTGACGCCCAACCTGGTGGATGTTTTGCGGTCCCTCAAAGATCCTGTCACCAACGCAGAGCTTGGCGTACCCGAAAAGCTCTCCATTGGTGCCGGGATGATGATGCCGTACTTTAAGACGCCGGTTGACCCCGCCAAGGGCGCAAAAGGGACCCTGCGTCCGAGCTCGGCCAAATTTATGCAGCAAACAAAAGAGGCTCTGCTCTATTACGATAAGTTTGGTCTGGTGGATAAAGTCACCAGTCTGTTGCTGCTGGGCACCCATGAGCTTGCGGTTACCAGCGAGATATATGCCCGCGGCGAAAAGCAGTATCAGCACTTTCATCTGGTACTGCTGGTGGCGGCAATTGGTGCATACCGCTTCCTGAATGGAACGCTGCTGGATCCCGTGACAAATAAGGAATTGCATGGTGCACTGGTCTGGAAGATCGCACCGGCAGGAAGCGAATTTCAGTCGGTGCTTCTGAGCGAGCTTGGCCTCTCGGGGGAGGAAAAGAAGCTGGATCAGATGCTGCGCTTCTGCGTGATGGTCACTCAGTTCATGCGGGAGCGTTATAATCACACCGATGATGACCTGCGCCACTACAGAGAAGTGATCGCCACAAGCGGAATGCCGGCGAAGGGAATCATCAACCACTATGTGCCCCTGACACAGGAACAGCTGAACGGAAATTACAGAGAACGCTTTTCCAGCGCGGGCAAATTCTGCCGCTTCTTTATCCAGTTCTATTTTGATGTAGCACTGTCTGGTTATGACTGGACGAAGTATCATGTCCATAAACAGAACAAGGATGGTGTGGAAGAAGTGAATGAGGGCTGCAAGGACGGAAACCGTGCCAATTCCTTTGGTCTGCGAATGACAGATCTGTTGAATGTCAAGCTGGCAGATCAGCTGGTAGAGCAGGATCTTGGCGACGATACGCTGGGAAAGTTTATGCTGAGAGACCTGTTTGCGTATCAGACTGTGGATGAAAAACGCCCAATGACGACGGATTTCCCGCAAATAACGATGCCGGGTCTGTTCCGGGATCAATGCGAGAATAAGTTTGGAAATCAACAGCACAACAGTCTGGCAGATGTTTATGAAGTGCTATATCGTGCCGCAAAATAAGGAGAGTGAAAGAGTATGCCCAATTTTGTAAAAGATCAATTTCCTTCGGAATCCCTCTCCTCATTTCAAACGTCTGTGACAACGGCTGCGACTGCCGGTCCGGCCAATACGACGGCAGCGACCCTGAGCAATCTGGCGCAGAGCATGGAAAACACTCCGGTGGGTGCGTCTGTGAACGTTTCCCATTCGGTACCCAATCCACTGGGCAATATTACCAGCTTTGCGGCAACCATCCAGCAGATCAATGAAAAATTGCAGCAGGACCCGAACAATGGGAAAAGATATCTGGAAGCTCTTGCCAACGATGATCCGATCCGTGCAGCAAAATATAACGAATGGTTGGGCTTGTGTGCACTGGTCGCATTGCGCAATGTCTATTCGATGAATGGATTGCAGGTTGAACTGGTCTACGAACAGTTTGAAGATGAGCCGTTTGACCGCGCAGTATATTTCTCGCTGAAAAATATGGATTACCAGTACAGCTGGATGGCAGGCAGGACGGACAATATTACGTCTGGTGGAATGTTCTACCTGAAAGTCAATGGACAGTATATAGCGTTGTACAATCTGGAAGTGGGCCTCTGCCCGATGCAGCGGTATGAGACCGATGCGTGGGCTGACAGGATCCCCTGGTTTGACGCCACACGAAGCGAAGATGTGCATCAGTGCTGGCAGAATCCGTTTGAAGCACTACATGGCAATCCTTATGTGCTGGATCGTCTTGCCAACTGGCTTCAAATCAACCACGGCACTGCGCCGGTGGCTGTGTTCTACCCTGCACTGGTCGCAGCTCCTGCTGTCTGTCTTACGCTGGACTGGAGAACCGTTCAGGTCCAGCTGGATAATGTGATCCAGGCGAATGTCCCCGAGGACAAGCTGCCGCTTGTGACAAATGCAGCAGCAAGCTTCTGCACCAGTTATGCAGCGTATCTGGACCGGGCAGGCAACGCCTGCCCGATGCCGGATCTGCTGACAGAGTCTCTGTTCCTCGCAGACATTTCGGATGGCGGCAGCTGCGGTCTGGGCTATCCGGTAAAGGGAGACACCTGGGATGCATCGTGGAAACAGCTGCACCTTGAAAGCAGTCTGGGCCAGCTGGATACCAGCAAGGTCGTACCGACGGTACCGTTTACGGAGGAAGGATGCGAGAAACTGGAATGCGGTTACGGCGATGGCAATTATGAACTGAAGGATATTTCGTTCTGTGCATACGGCGATGCCTCGCAACCGCTGGAGTTCATTCTGGTAACGATCACCCTTTTCTTCCCGAAAACCGGAGAAACCTTTGCGTTTGAACATCCGTATCTGCCAGGCAAGATCCGTATTGGTTTGATCCCGTATCTGGGAGTATGGCCCAACGCAAAAATGCCGGAGAATGCAGGATGGAAATACTACGTTGCAACACAGACGCAGTCCCGCGCATCTACCTTTATGGATGTGGAGCAGGAGCGGGCAAAGTGGCCCGGTACAAGACCGGCAAAGATCGAACTGAACCTCCATGGCGGCAACGAAACTCAGGTCTGTGAAAAAGGCATAAATCCGGGAGATCTGGATAAGGCGGACTGCTTGTGGCAGATCACACGAAACGATGTACCATTCCGCTTTGCGACGGTACAGTATGTTTATTCGATGCATGGTACGGCAGTAAAACAGCCCTGTGGTGCAGTATTTGTGCGCAAGAACGAAACGTTCTCACCGCAGACGACAATAAATTATGAGCTTGCCGTTGACTTTGGTACTACAAGTACGGTTTGCGCGGTCCGCACGCCGGCAGGAGCAAAAGAGTGTCTGCCGTTCAAGGATTATCTGCAAAATGTTACGGTGGGCAGACTGGAAGGCGAAATTCTGCCGGTAGAAGAGTCCCGGCTGCTGGGCACAGCGCCGGGAGAGATCGGTGCAGTCAATCAGAAAACGACCCTTCACCAGAAAAAGGTGATGTCGGTCGCGCAACTGTTCAGCAACCATACGGCAGATCTGGCGCCCTATGTGGATGGCCGCTTTTTCCTTGCCAATTCGGCAATTCTTTGCCGGTATATCGACGGAGCAGATTTTGCGACCCGCGGCATTTACAATGAGCTGAAGCTGGCAAAGCGAACGGATGCGGATGTACTGGATGCAACTGCGGTGTATCTGGCGGGAATCTATCTGCATGCGCTCTTCTATATTATGGAACAGGGCGGTATTGTTTCGCAGCTGAAACTCTCGTACCCGGACAAAAGCTACCAGCTGGAACTAAGCAGCCGCTGGGAGACAGCCGGGAATATTGTAAATCGCTGCTTTGCCGTAGGCTCCCCCTATTGCTTTGACCTGCAAACACACCCGCTTGAATTCTGGACGGAAGCAAATGCAGCCAACAGTTATTTTAATGGAATGCCGTCAGACATTGTGGTCGATATTGGCGGCGGCACAGCAGACCTCTCGCTGACGGGTACGGATAAGACTGCGTCCGTTCAGTTTGCAGGACGAGAGTTGATGATCAACTCGATCATCGAGGCATACCGGCATTGGCATGGCAATGCTGATCTGCGGGATTCCAGCTTTGCAAAGATGTGGGGTGACCCGTTGGGTACGGGAACGCAGGCGGCAAAACCGAAGCTGATCCGGGAATTTAACACCCGCTGCGCAAAACTGGCAGCGAATGCGCCCGCTCTGCAAGGTGCGCTGGACGACCAGACTCTTCGGATGCTTGCGGAAGTACTGCTGAATGACTATGAACTGGATGTCAAAAAGGACTATGCGTATAGCCTGTTCCGCTCGATCATCACCTTCAAATTTGGTCTGCTGTTGTCGCTGATTGCACAGTTTATTCTGGAAAATCAGGCACAGCTTACTAATCCCATGAAACGGGTCGCGGGTCCGAATGGAATGGAGTATCCGTTGAGCATTCGGTTTGTAGGCACCGCAGCCAAGACGCTGGAGCACATTTTTGGCGAGCCGTTGGAGAACATTGATAGCAAAACCAGCAACCAGAATGTTGTGGTGGCAGAGATGGCAGGCCTGCTTCGGAAAATTACGGGCATTCGCTTCCAACTGACTGTATGGGTCTCGGCGAATGTGCAGGAAAAGAAGGAAGTTGCTTTTGGCATGTTGAGTGCAGCCGCTGGCCCGGTAGCAGCAGCTGCAACGCCTGCAAAGACTGCTATTCCAAGACGGAATGGTGTTATTCCGACAGCTCCTGTTGTGACTGCACCGATAGTAGCGGCTCCTAGTATGGGGGTTCTGGCAGGAGCGGTTGACAATACAGCATTTATGCAGCAAAAGATTTGTGAGATCATGTGGAGTCTGATGGAAAATATGGACTTTAGAACCCGCATGGATTCTTACGCAAATGTTTTTGGAAGCTGGCCACCGCTGGATCCAGCACAGAATACGGAAGCAGAATGGAAAAAGGTTTTGCAGGATGTGAGCGATGTTTTAGCAGGCGTGCCGGCAGATCTGAGGGACTGCTATGAATATTTGAATGATTTCTGGCAGGATAAGGTCGTGAACGATTCGATCCAGGAACTTCAGAATGAAGCGGCGAGGAATGTCCCGGAAGAGCTCAACCAGATGATCGATGGTGCGGTGAGCTTCTGCATCGCAACGGTACGATATGGCGGTATTCCAGCTGGACTCGAACTGGGTGCAGGTGCAGATGCAGTTTCAATCAGTGATGTGATGCCCAATGCAGTGACCGGTGGCCTGAGAGGCAATGCCGCTCTGAGCCGCAAGAACCTGCTGGTGAGCAATTTAAGCCGGATCAAAGGAAATCCGAACAATATGAAGTCGCTGGCAAATCAGACGAATCCTGCAATGCGCAAAAAATTGCTGGATGTATATCTGGCGGCTTCGATGTTGGACGATGCATTGAGTCAGGAACAGATTTAATGGCAAAGGGTGATTTTTATGAAGAAAACGTATTTGGGGGTCGTGCTGAGTGTGGTTCTGGCGGCGACGCTGTGTTTTACGACCGTATTTGCACTTCCAGTGTGGGCAGAAGGTACTGACGGCGCTGTGCAGGGACCTGTTGCCGTTGGCGAAACCGTGAATAGCTCGGCGGAAAATCCTGCCCCGCAGACAGAGCCCACTGTTGAGTCTAATGGGCAGCTGGAAGCATTGAGCCATGTGGTAGAGGACGTACAGGATCAACTGAATAAAGTGAAGGTGGAAGCGGTTCTGGCAGTTGGATTTGGTTTTGCAGCGCTGGTGCTGAGTGTGATCGCACTGCTGATGAGTCTGCGAAAAACGGTTTCGGCAGGCAGCAATGCGCAGGGGAGCAATGACAGTGCAGAATGGAAAAAGCTGAACCAGAATATCCAGCAGATCGAACAGCAACTCCAGAAGCTTGCCCAAAAACAGGAAAAGGCACTGGAAACGGCCAGAAGTTATACGCCGACACCGACTGCAACGGCAACCGTACCAAACTTGGAGTTTACCATGCCGGCAGTGCAGCAGCCGAACACCTATGTGATGAAGCAATCTCCGACAGCAGAGCCCCATCTTGTGCAAAAAGAGCAAAAGCCGCGTGCGGAGCGGTATCTGGTTTATGAAAAAGACTACCAGAATAACCTTGTCCCTGTCTTGAAAGATGCGCCAGGCGCAGAAAAGATCCAGATGCGTGTTCTGAGCGATGGCACAGTGATTGTGGACGAACGGAAGATGCAGAGCAACTACGAGCGGGCACAAAACCTGAGTGATGCGGGGCTGAACCGGGTATTTGACATCGTGATGGAAGGGCAGACGATTCCGCCTCAGAAGCTGAGTAACCTCGGCTCTCTGAAGTTGAAGAAAATGCGCAGTGCAGCGCATATCGAATCGGCACAGGATGGCATCCGTGTTGTATCTCGTGGTAGTTTGGAGTTTGAGCAGCAGGATTATTCCTAAAAAAAAAAAATACCAATGTGGCATAGAAAAAGCACACATAAAATACAAAATAGCCGTTGGCTTTCCTTGAACCATACCCTATTTGTTATACAGTATATTGCAACAAAATCCCGATTTGCTCAGAAGACCCGCTACCAAGGTGCATACCTATCCGTTATTTTACAAGTATCCTAAAGCATTGGATCAACGACTTTTACAGATGAAGCACTCCCCTCCATGGATGTTTTCTCCAGACAGGGACATACATTATGCCTACCAGAATTTTGTTAAGCGATACCATCGCGCAGCCTGCATCCAGCGGATGCAGTTCACGGGTTTGGGTGTTCCCAACAAGCATTTTGCAACGCAAAATGGCGTTTGTATATACAGACGCATTGCTTGCGACATCTGTGCACCCTTTCAGAGCGAATCTCAAAATTCAGGATTGACAAAACAACGTGCATCCGATATAATAATCTCAGTTCACACTTTACGACAGTGAAACGCCGTTTTATGTGTGAGATGCAATTCTAAAAATACAATCGGGTGCACTGCATCCTGAATATGGACTGTTCGCACCGAGCAACGGGCCATTGCCGCAAGGCAATGTATGAAACGTGCACCAAATAGCCGGGCAACAGCTGGTAGAGAGACTTTCGTATGAGAATCCCTCTGCTGGTTGTTGTCCGGCTATTTTTTGTAGCTTCAGGTGGCCTGCATCCGAAACGGAAGCAGACTTGGAGGTTACAAGATGGATCATCATGTTATCCGTTACGAATTTGCAACGGGAGAAGTCGTGCAGGTCAAAGTCACTGGAGAAATCGCGGCTTTTCTCTGCGAATCCCGCCGCAGGGAGCACGCAAGCAACGAGCGCTGCCGGTATCATTCGGCGTTCTCTCTCGATTCTGAAGATAGCCGGTGCGGACAACTCATTTCGTACAAGACCCCTGACGACCAGATCATCGAAGCGGAAGAGCATCAGCGACTGCACGATAGCATCGCTCATCTGAGCGCCGTGCAGCAAGAGCGGCTTCTGATGCTGGCAGATGGTCGAAGCATCGCAGAAATCGCACGTTTCCAGCGCGCCGCATACAACAGCGTCAAAGCCTCCATTCGGGCGGCACAACAAAAAATCAGAAAAATTTTCTGAAAACCCCCTCAATTTTACCCCAGTTTTTCTGTTAATAAGTGAAAGCCCTTTGCGGCCGCACCTTGAAAACCTCATAGTTCAATCGTCCGGTACTTCACGAAAGGTACTTCTGTAACTCGCAGCCCGGTCATGACGAAGACGGGGTGGCTGAAAGGCCAATGGGCAACTTTGCCGCCAGACGATTCCCCACTCCTAGGGAGCCGAGGGCGAATATGGGAGACCTATATCATATTAAGTGCAATCTGTCAAAACACTGCTTTCTGGACAGCTTGCCGTTATGAGAACTGGGAGCAGCCAGTTCTCATCATACATGACAGATCATCTGTTCCTGTCACAGTCGCAGAGAAAAGTTCAGACTATGTTATCATCCATGATCTCACCTGTCAAAACGGAGGTACAGCGAATCACAGAATATTTGTCCACGCAAAATCCCTTGCCGCAATATCTGCCCTATGCCCGTTTTCTGCTGAGTGCAGACCTGACGCATACTGCAAAACTCCTTTATACGCTCCTGCTCGACCGTGCGACATTATCGCAGAAAAATAATTGGGTCGATGCCAAAGGGCGTGTATATGTTCTCTATCCGATCATCCATCTTGCAAAAGACCTGCGGTGCAGTACATCCAGCGTGACACGCGCTCTTACCGAGTTGGAAAACGCTGACCTGCTGGAACGCCTGCACACCGGCTTTTCAAAGCCCAGCCAGATCCTACTCAAAATTCCAGTAGGTATGCAAAAATGCACATCTAACCAACGTAATAAGAACAACCTGAATGATAACCACCTAATAAGAGCAAATAATACTCGTCTATCGTTTGGGGAATACCAGAATATTTTTCTGACGGAAAAGGAGTACAAGCGGCTCAAAGTCGACTTTGCAGGGCTAGACACCCTGATCGAGCAATTGTCCGCTTATATCCAATCCACTGGCAAAAAGTATGCAGACCATGCCGCAACGCTGCGTATCTGGGCGAAACGGCAGCAATCAGAGAAAAAGACAGCACCGGGTATCCCGGACTACACCTTTGCGAAAGGAGAAAGCCTATAAAAACGATTGAGAAGATTTGGGAACAATCTGTTTCCAGTATGCCCGGAAATGTAGCGGACTATCAAGGAGACGATGGCCTATTCTATTGCGGCAAGTGCCATACACCCAAAGAAGCCTTCTTTGCCAAGGGTCTTGTCTTGATGGGAAAGAACAAACATCCAATAGAATGTGCCTGCCATAAAACCGAACGAGAACAGCAAGAAGCCGTTGTTAAGGAGCAAAAGCACCTCGACCTTGTGCGGCGGCTGAAAGCAGACGGTTTCACCGATCCTGCGATGCTGGACTGGACATTTGCAAATGACAACGGACGCAGCACACAGATGCACCATGCACACCGCTATGTGGAGCAATGGCAGACCATGCGCTCAGAGAACATTGGCTTGCTTCTCTGGGGCGGTGTTGGCACAGGCAAGAGTTTCCTTGCCGGGTGCATTGCGAACGCTCTGATGGCTCAGGAAGTGCCTGTGCGCATGACGAACTTCGCACACATCCTGAACGAACTGAGCAACAGCTTCTCCGGTCGTAATGAAGTCGTAGACAGGCTGTGCCGCTATCCGCTGCTTATCATTGACGATTTCGGGATGGAGCGTGGCACGGAGTATGCACTGGAGCAAATCTACAACGTTGTGGACAGCCGCTACCGCAGCCGAAAGCCTCTCATCGTCACCACCAATCTGACGCTAGACGAAATTCGACATCCGCAGGATACCGCCCATGCCCGCATCTACGACCGCCTGTTGGAAATGTGCGTTCCCATCTCCTGCATCGGGGTCAGCTTCCGCAAGGAAACTGCACAAGAGAAGCTGGAACGTCTGAGATCACTGGTTGGATAAAAAAGTCCTGATTCGGAAAAGTGTCTATAAAAATGGAGATTTGCCTATGAATATTAGCCAGTCCACTATGCCCGAAACTGTGAAATCTTCTGATTATACGAAAAAGTCCTTGCAAATGGACTCGAATCCCACTACAATGGAAGTGTTCACTCAAACCAATGCCGTCAAGTCTCCGACTGACAGCTCTGAGACCATAAAGCTGGTGTACACGGTGAAGGAGGTCGCACAGATGCTGGCCATCAGCCAGCGTGCCGCCTACAACCTGTGCAACAGCACCACCG
>ENA-OOZX01000472-OOZX01000472.1-human-gut-metagenome-genome-assembly--contig:-NODE-472-length-36185-cov-3.473097_pt1 | contig 36185 bp, 26 predicted proteins | sample MGYA00241048_ERZ501412 | MGnify/ENA primary metagenome ERZ501412 (study PRJEB25962, sample SAMEA2042518) | human gut metagenome | biome: human gut; feature: human-associated habitat; material: faeces... | reverse complement strand
GCCATCTGCATGCCGACGATGGCCTGCGATTTGTCCTCGCCGAAATAAGCAGGAGTGGAATGGATGACGCACGGATAGATCGGCGCGCAGCCCAAACCGATGACCATTAGTCCCGCGATGGTGCCGATATTGTGCGGCAACGGCAGGAGCATGATGACGATGCCGGTCAGCACCAACGCCTGGCCAAGACGAATCATGGCCGGATCGTTCAGTTTCATGGTCAGGAAACCGCTGGCGAGACGTCCGACGGTGATGCCGATGCAAAACAGGCTTCCCCACATGGCCGCCGTGGTCTTGTCGATGCCCTTGCCAAGCGCCATATAGCTGCTGGCCCACAACATGGCGGTCGATTCGAGCGCGGAATAGCAGAAGAACATCACGAGGATCTCGCGGGCGCCACGGATGGCGAGCACACCGCGAATACCAAGCGGCTTGCGCCGGTCAGCCGTTTCCCCTTCCGATTGCTCGGACTGCGCGGATTGCACGGAAGAGGTTTCACTCGTCCGCTGCGGTTCGACGGTCTTACGCGCCTTCCACAACGGCAGGCTCAGCACCAGCACCGCGGTGAGCACGACCTGCAGAATGGAGATGGTCCGGTAGCCCCACGCCCAACCATGGCCGGCACCCAATGCGCTTGCCATGATGTACGGGCCAAGCAGCGTGCCCAAGCCCCACATGGCGTGCAGCCAGCTCATGTGACGGCTTTCGTAGTGGATTGCCACATAGTTGTTGAGCGCCGCATCGACGCCGCCCGCGCCCAAGCCGTACGGAATGGCGAAGAGCAGCAGCATCCAGTAATTCGGCGAGATGGAGAAGCCGAACAATGCGAACGCCGTCAACGCAACGGACACTGCCGTGACCTTGCCTGCACCGAACCGCAAGGTCATGCGGTCGGATAGCAGCGCGGACACGATGGTGCCGGCGGAAATCGTCATGGAAATGCCACCCGCCCAGGAAATCGGCGCATGCAGGTCGCCGCTCATCGTCGGCCATGCGGCGCCGAGCACCGCGTCCGGCAGACCCAGACTGATGAAGGCGATGTAAATCACGGCGAGCAGCAAATTGGCCACAGTCAGCTCCTTGTATGTTTTATGTTTGCGGCAATAAAATCACGAAAATACTCCGCTATTTTATCCAAAGTTACCTACCAAACGGTATTTTGTATCTTGCACTATCGACTGACGTTTTTGCATTATCGTGCATACACGAAAAGCGGGTCTCCGCCGTAACGCAAGGCCCGCCAATCGCAATCGCCATGCAATATCAGGTGTCGATCTTGGAACGGTCGAAATCGTCGGCGTTCTCCACGATGAACGCCTTGCGCGGCGGCACGTCATCACCCATGAGCAGGCTGAAGATGTGGCTGGCCTGTTCGGCGTCCTCCATGCGGATACGGCGCAGCATGCGGGTGCGCGGATCCATGGTGGTATCGGCCAGCTGGTCGGCGTCCATCTCACCCAAACCCTTGTAACGCTGGATGTCCTCGTTGTAGCCGATGTGCTTTTTATCAAGCTCGGCGAGTTTGCCTGCCAACTCATCATCGGAATACGTGTAGATGTACTCGCCCTTATGCGTACCCGTCAACGCGATACGATGCAGCGGCGGCACGGCGGCATACACATGACCGTATTCGATAAGCGGCCGCATGTACCGGTAGAACAGCGTCAGCAGCAGGATGCGGATGTGCGCGCCGTCGACATCGGCATCGGTCATCATGATGATCTTGTTGTATCGGGCCTGTTCGATGTCGAAGCTTGCGCCGGAGCCTGCGCCGACCACCTGGATGATGGCTGCGCATTCCTTGTTGGACAGCATCTGCGCGAGCGATGCCTTCTGCACGTTGAGGATTTTGCCTCGAATCGGCAGCAACGCTTGGAAACCGGAATTACGGGCGGCCTTGGCTGTGCCCAATGCGGAATCACCCTCGACGATGAACAGTTCGGCCACATCGTCATTGCCGGGCTGGCAGTCGGACAGTTTCGGCGGCATGGACGCGGATTCAAGCGCGTTCTTACGGCGTGTGACTTCCTTGGTCTTGCGCGCCTGCACGCGGGCATGCATTTCGCCGACGATTTTCTCCAGCACGCGGCCGGACTGTTCCTTGTAACCGCGTTTGGAGCCGGTAATCATCTCACCGAACTGCTTATCGGTCATTCTGGAGACGATCGGCTTGACTTGCGCGGTGCCGAGCACGTCCTTGGTCTGGCCTTGGAACTGCGGTTCGGCGATGCGGACGGTGACGACGGCCACCAGACCGGCGAGAATGTCGTCACGTTCCACCTTCATATGGGAATCCTTGAGATTCACCTTGAGTTTGCGCGCGTTGTCCTCGATGGCCTTGCGCACCTGCTTGGTGATGCCTTGGAGGAAGCCGTCCACGTGCATGCCGCCGCCGGGCGTCTCCACCACGTTGACGAAGCTGCGCATGGTGGTGTCGTAGCCGTTGGTCCATCGCATGGCGATATCGACTGCGCAATCACGCGTCACCTTCTGCGCATGCAGTTCACCATCGTCTCCGACCGCCTGCGTTTCTTCAACATACGTGTCCTCGCCGGCGATGCGCCAAATATCGGAGACCGCTTCGCCTTTGGACAGGAAGTCGACGAAATCCTTCACGCCTCCGGTATGGCAGAATTCTTCGACGCGCGCATGCGGATATTTCGGCTGCACGGGCTGGGAAACGGTTTCCTGCGATTGCGTGGCAGCATCGTTTTCTTGCGATTCGGCTGATTCATCAGCTTCGGCTGAATCCTCCTGCAGTATGTCGGCAGAGGTTCCGATATCATCCGTTTCAGCGGACGTGTTCTCTTCCGTCACCTGTTCGATGACATTGTCATCGACTTCCAGCATTTCGTCAATGGACTCGTCGCCGGTTTCGGGAATGTTCTCGTCGATGACGGTGATTTTCAGCCCTGGCACCAGGAAACTGGTCTGCCGTACACGGTCGATGAGCTGGTCATAGCTGAATTCAGCGGTGTCGTTGAAAATCTCCGGATCCGCCCAATAGCGGATGCGGGTACCCGTGGTCTTCGGACTGACTTTGCCGATGATCTCAAGTTCGGTGGGACGATTCTTGCGCGTCTTCTTGAATGGCGAATCGGGAGACGGGTGTTCCGGATCAACGTCGGAATACACTCCGGGGTGGCCCTGATGGAAAGCCATGTGGTGGGTTTTGCCGTCACGATCCACTTCCACGTCGAGACGGGAGCTCAATGCGTTCACAACGGATGAGCCGACACCATGCAGACCGCCGGAAGCGCCATACGAGGAATTGCCGAATTTGGCGCCGGCATGCAGCTTGGTCAGCACCACTTCCACGCCGGTGAGCTTGGTTTTCGGCTCCACGTCCACCGGAATGCCTCGGCCATTGTCCGCCACTTCAACGGAACCATCGTCATGCAAGGTCACGATGATGTGGTTGCAGGCTCCCGCAAGAGCCTCATCGACGGCATTGTCGATGATCTCCCACAGGCAGTGCATCAGGCCCTGGCTGTCGGTCGTGCCGATGTACATGCCCGGACGTTTGCGCACCGCATCCAAGCCTTCGAGCACGGTAAGACTCTCAGCACCGTAATTATCCTTAGCCATGTTCCCTTTCAATTGTCGCCTTACAAGACATGAAGTCGAGAAACCCTGCGTTCATGCCGGTTTCTCGACTTCATTTACTCGCGTCTGATTACTATCACTGGTCCAGGAAGTCGCGCAGCGTCTGCGAACGGGACGGATGGCGCAGCTTGGACATGGTCTTCGATTCGATTTGGCGGATACGTTCGCGCGTCACGCCATACACACGTCCGATATCATCCAGCGTCTTCGGCTGGCCGTCCTCCAAACCGTAGCGCATCTTGATGACGCCAGCTTCACGCGGAGACAGCGTTTCAAGCACCTGCTTGAACTGCTCCTGCAACAGCGAGAAGGCGACGGCATCGGACGGTGCAATGGCGTCGGTGTCTTCGATCAGATCACCGAACTCGGAATCGCCATCCTCGCCCAGCGGCGTGTGCAGGGAAATCGGCTCACGCCCGTACTTCTGCACTTCCTGCACCTTCTCGACCGGCATGTCGAGCTCACGGGCCAGTTCGTCCGGTGTAGGTTCGCGGCCGAGGTCCTGAAGCATCTGGCGCTGCACGCGGGACAGCTTGTTGATGACTTCCACCATATGCACAGGCACACGAATGGTGCGGGCCTGATCAGCCATGGCACGGGTGATGGCCTGGCGAATCCACCATGTGGCGTACGTGGAGAACTTGAAGCCCTTCTTCCAGTCGAACTTCTCTACGGCACGAATCAGACCAAGATTGCCTTCCTGAATCAAATCGAGGAACAGCATGCCACGGCCCGTATAGCGCTTGGCAAGAGAGACCACGAGTCGAAGGTTGGCTTCCAGCAGATGGTCCTTGGCGCGCTTGCCGTCGTTCGCGGCCCACTTCAGTTCACGCCGGCGCTTGAAATCCATCTTGTCGGATTCCGTGTCCAGCAGATGTTGGGCGTACAGACCGGCCTCGATGCGTTCGGACAGGTCGACTTCCTGTTCGGCGTTCAGCAGGTTCACTCGGCCGATCTGCTTCAGGTAATCCTTGACCGGATCTGCGGTGGCGCCGGCTGCGATCACACGACGCTTCGGATTGCCGGACGGCGTCAGATTGTCGTCGTCATCATCGTCACGCACCACGAAAGCGCCTTTTTCCTTGGGCTCTTCCGGCTTTTTGCGCTTGTCTTCGTCATCGTCTTCCAGTTCGGAATCGTCATCCTCGTCGATATTGTCCTCGTCGAGGTCGTCACCCTCCCCTTCGTCGTCCACGTCATCAAGGTCATCGTCGAAATCATCAAGATCGGCATCCTCGACGGGATCGTCTTCAGGAGCGTCCTGCTCGATCAGGTTCTCTTCTTCTTCCGCTTTCTTGCTTTTCTTGGCGGCGGAGGTCTTCTTCGCGGCCGTCTTGCGCGACGTCTTCGTAGCGGTCTTTGAGGACTCGCTCTTCTTGGCAGCAGGCTTGCGCGTGGAGGCCTTTTTTCCGGAGGTGGTCTTTTCGGTCAGATCAGTCTGTTCCGTATTTACCGTCGTTTCCTTGGTGGCCAAACTTATCCTCCTATTGATCCCGCCGGAAGCGTATACCATATGGACCCACTTCTGGCAAGGGCAAATCGTCAACTATGTGAGTTAACCATCTTGCGAGGACGATTATTCCCGCGTGTTGAGCTCACCATGCGCAAGTACCGCTTCCTTTCGGCGTGTTGCTCTATGTCTCTTCGGCCCATGCCGGTCCGATATGACGATGCGCCGCGGAGCAGATGATCGCCGCGAGCGAACAATTCTCATCCAACGCGAGCGCACGCATCGCGCACAGCATGGCGCGCTCATCGCCCATCCACCACAGCACATAACTGATGATGGCCAATGGCTGCACATGATACCGTTCGGGGACCATCCCGATGATGTCGAACATCATGTTGACGCCGTTGTCGCAACGTTTCGTGTCGGGTTTTCTTGATGCGTCACGGAACGATCCGTTGAGGGATTCCTCCAGATGACGCGTGTTGCCGGGAAGTGTCGGATTGGCCATGAATCCCATGAGAAAGTCACGTGACGAACGTCGTTCATCCACGATGATGGAGACCAGCAGCGCGTCACGCACCGCCATGGTCTGCTGCATGGCGATGGCAAGTGCTCCCGCACCGTTTCTGGACAGTCTGCATTCTGGCGATGAATCGTCATCTCCCGACGATTCATCGGCCAGCTCATCCATCCATTCCGAGAATGGCTCCTGCAGGAAATCGCGTATGCTCTCCGCCATGCCCAGCGATTTGCAATCCTCCACCAATTGGTCTTCAAGCCGTTCCATCTCGGCTTCGCATATCGGCATGGGCTCGTCGATCGTCTTCATGTCTCGTCCTCCTTGGCGTATCGGAGCGGTCGCTTGATGCAGGCCGCTTTGTTGGAACTATGCATCATCCGGCAATGCAATGAGGCGTTTCGGGACCCCTGTGGTCGGAGAACGTGAAGCTCGGCGTGTCACGAAACGTCCGGCACCGTCTCACCCGCTGCAATCATTATGTTTTCCTCTTGTCGAATGTGTGTGGATAACCTTGACCCATGACTAGCTCTTCCGATTTGGAACAGATTGAAACGCGCACGCTCTCGCTGGTAAGGGATTTTTCGTTCCTGCATGCGGACGATCCGGTGGCGAATTCCTGCAAAGCCGTCGCTGATGCGGTGGCGCAGCAGGCGGTCACGTCAAGTGAGGGCGGCAAACGTCTGCGGGCGTTGCTGACGTTGGATGCGTTCCGTGCGTTCGCGCCGCAGGATGTGGCGGAACGTGATATGGATGCGGTGTTGGATCTGGCATGCGCGATCGAAGTGTTTCAGACCGGCGCGTTGGTGCATGACGACATCATCGACGATTCCGATCTGCGCCGTGGCAAGCCGTCCGCTCATCGTGCGCTTGCCACGGATACCCATAGTGATGCCATCGGCCATGGTTTGGGCATCATGTTGGGTGATATGCTGGCCACCGCGAGCGTGGATATCGCCAATAAAGCGGCTTGCCGGCTTGGCTCCGGGTCTTCCGTGGTGTCGGCCTTCCTGAATATGCACCGTGAAGTGGAAATCGGCCAAGTACTCGATTTGGCCGTGGAACTCAATACGTTAGACGATCCTGAAGAGCTGGCGTCGGCCTCTTTGAATGTCTTCCGTTGGAAGACCGCCAGTTATACCACTATCGCACCTTTGGAATTCGGTATGCTTGCCGCCGGCCTCGCCCCTGCGGACGCGCGCAGGCTCGCACTGGCGATTGGATTGCCTCTTGGTTTGGCGTTCCAGCTCGCGGATGATCTTCTGGACGTCATCGGGTCGAGCCGCAATACCGGCAAACCGGTGGGCGGTGATATCCGTGAAGGCAAACGCACGGTGTTGCTGGCCGATGCGATTGAGGCTGCCGGCGATGTCGAACGACGTGAACTCATCGACATGTGGGAAGCCGAATCACGTGACGAGGCACATGTTAGGCGTGCCATCGCATTGTTCGAGTCCACTGGTGCCATCGCACGTTCCAAGGAACGGATCGCCGGTCTGTGGCTCGAGTCGAAGGCCGCCATCGAGACGCTTGAACTATCGCAGGATCGCAAAGACATGCTTACCGAAGCATGCGCACGTTTCGTACCGATTGTGCGGGAACAGGGCTGATGCCGCCGCACTGTGAAAGACCCGTGTTCATCGCATCTTCCGCAAACCATTCCTTGTAGACTACAAGTGAACACATCTTTGTCGCGAAACGTTTTTTGAAGAAGGAATCGTACCGATTAGCCATGAGTGAAGCCCAGCATGCCCCCGAAGGCCAGGTCATCGAAGGCCGGTACCGAGTCGTCAGCAGAATCGCCGATGGCGGCATGGCCACGGTGTATCAAGCTGTTGACGAGCGTCTGGGACGCACCGTCGCCATTAAGATCATGCACACGCAGCTGGCACAGGGCCCACAACGCGACCAGTTCGTGGAACGTTTCCATCGCGAGGCCCGTTCCGCAGCAGCAATAGCCAATCCCCATATCGTGCAGGTGTATGACACCGGTGAGTTCGATGGACTGGATTTTCTTGTCATGGAGTACGTGCATGGCGTGAACCTGCGGTACGAAATGAACCAGCAAGTCACGTTCAGCGTTCGTGAGACGCTACGCATAGTCGGTGAGACGTTGGACGGCTTGGCTTCGGCGCATCGCGCAGGCGTGGTGCACCGCGATATCAAACCGGAGAATATTCTGCTCAATGACCGAGGACATGTGCAGATCACCGATTTCGGCCTGGCCAAGGCGGTGTCGCAGGCCACGCTGTCCTCCACCGGCATGCTGCTGGGCACGGCCGCCTATCTGGCGCCAGAAATGATTCAGCACAATCAGGCAACGCCGCAGGGAGACCTGTATTCCGTAGGCATCATGGCTTGGGAGATGCTGGCCGGCAAGGTGCCGTTCACCGCGGACAATCCGGTGACGCTGGTGTTCAAGCACGTGCATGAGGATGTGCCGGATATCACGACCGCTTGTCCGGGCATCAATGCAGGCGTGGCCGCATTCCTCGCCCGTCTTACGGCGCGCGCGGTCGAGGACCGTCCCCAGGATGCGTCCGTGGCATTCGACGAATTGCAGCAGTTGCAATCGAACCTCACCATCGACGACTGGCAATACCGTCTGTCAGCCGTTTCCCCGGCCGCAAACGATGCCGCCGACACCATGCCCGGCGATGGCACCCGGCAGATGCCGCTACCGCCCGCTCCCCCAGCACCGCCTGTGCGTCAGAACGACGATCGTACACGACAGTTCAATCCGGAAAACCCGAACAAAACCACCGTCATGCCGGCGCAGCAGGCAGATCCGGAGGCAACCACCCGCTTGGCTTTGGAAAAGAACGACGTCCCCGCCAACAACGTTCCAGCTTCCCCCTCGAACGGTCCGGTCAGTGGTGGACAGCCGAAACGCAGTGGCAAGCGTGCACCTGTCATCATCGCCGTCGTAGCAGCCATCGTGCTTGCCTGCGCAGGCGGTGGAGGCTATGCCTGGTGGTATTTCCGAGGACCGGGCAGCTACTGGACCATGCCTCAGCCGGCAGATCTCACATGTTCCGATTCGGAGCCCTGCCGTATTTCCAACATCAAATGGAACGCCTATGAGGAACTGCTGAAATTCTCCAACATCGAGTACGAAGAGACCGAGGCGTTCAGTGATTCCGTCAAGGCTGGCAATGTCATCTCCACCGACCCGGAGAATGTCGGTTCGCATGTGAGCAAACGTCATCATCAAAAGGTCAAGGTGGTAGTGTCCAAGGGTATTAAGCAGGGCACTGTTCCCACAGACATTCTCGATGCCACCAGTGCGAACGGCAAGGATCCGATCAACGCGTTGAAGCGTGCCGGCTTCGACAACATCGAACAGACTCCGGCCAATGATGACGCGTATTCCATGGACGTACCTCAGGGCGCGTTGCTTGATTTAAGCGTGGATCCCGGCGCGACTCTGCCCCATAACGCGAAGATTACCGTCACGCTGTCCCAAGGACCGAAACCGGTTACCATGCCGGACGTCGTGGGCAAATCGAAGGATGAGGCGCAGCAGACGCTTGATGCGCTCAAGCTCACCGTCAACTGGACCGAGCAATTCGATGACAAGATTCCGCAAGGACAGGTGATTTCCGCTTCCGCGAAGACCGGAGACGAGTTGCACTGGGGCGATAGCGTCAATGCGGTGGTGTCGAAGGGACCGGAAACCGTAACGCTGCCGAATTATGTCGGACAGAAAGCCGCCGCTGCCAAAGCCGCATTGGAGAAGCTGGGATTCAGTGTGAAGATCAGCTCGCAACTGACACTTGACTCCAGTCAAGACAAGAAGGTCGCTTCGCAGGATCCGGTAGGAGGCACCGAGGTGCGACTGCGTCAGGAGGATGGCACGCCGAATACCGTCACCTTGAAAATGTATTCGTCGCTGTTCGACTGATTATCCTGATTACAAAATAGAAATCAGGGGTGTCTGTTCCGAAAACATTCTTCGGAACAGACACCCCTGATTGGTTTGGAATGAACCTCGCTGAAAACTTATGCCTTCTTGGCAGCGGATTCGGCTTGTGCCTGCGCTTCGGCCTCCTGCTGGGCTTTGAGCTCGGCCTTGACCTTCTGCGCGTATTCGTCGACGTATTCCTGTCCGCTCATCTTCTGGATCTCACGGGTCACGCGGTCGGTAAGCGAACGCAAATCATCGTGGGTAATCTGGTCGGCGGATTTCTTCTCGACTTCAATCGGCTTGCCGTAAATCACCTTGGACTTGCCTTTGTTCGGAATGACCTGTCCTGGCTTCTGCAGTTCACGCGAACCGATGATGGCGGCCGGAATAATGGGGCAACCGGTTTCGAATGCCAGACGCGCCGCGCCGGTGTGTCCTTTGTAAAGACGTCCATCGGGGCTGCGAGTACCTTCGATGTGAATGCCGAACAGATGTCCGTCCTCGATGATCTCACGGGCGTGGTTCAGTGCGCCAAGTGATTTGGAACCGCCGGAACGGTCCACGGGGAACACGCCGACTGACGTGAACCACCATTTCTTGAATTTGCCTTTGATGCCTTTGCCTTCGAAATATTCGGCCTTGCCCATGAAATGAATCATGCGCGGGCAGGTCAACGGCAGCAACGCATCGTCGATGACGGCAAGATGGTTGGCTGCGATGATGGCGCCACCTTCGTGCGGAATGTTCTCAAGTCCTTGCGCGGTCGGTCCCAAACGGTGGATGGCGATAGGTCCCAAGCCTTTGACGAAAAACCAATAGAGCATTCTTCACAATCCTCCCGGCGGATTGGCGTCCGCCCGATTAGAGTATAAGTATGACTGACCTCAACAATAGCAATGACGATGAAGAACGCCCAAATGACGCGTCGCATGGTGGCGGCTCTCCAATGGACGACTTGGATGCGGCTTGGGCCGAGTTTGCGGATTCGCATGCTGACGATTTGAAGGCCGTGGAACGTTCGCGTAGCGCGAAACGTTTCGAGAAGCATGCGCAACGTCGGGAAAAAGAGGCTTTGCTGTCCATCGATGACTTGGATCAGGGCACGTTCACCAATGATGCGCCGGCGAATGGTCGTGGGCCGCGCGATTTCACTGGTTCGAGCTGGCTTGACACGGATCGGGTCATGGACCGTTACGGTGACGACTTCGTGCCGCCGAATCCTGAAATCGGCCATGTGAAACTGTCAAAACTGGTGTTCTGGATATTGCTGGTGGCCGGCGTCATCGGCATTATCGCTTCCGTGTTCGTTCCGGCGTTGGCTTCGATTCTTGGTTCGATTTTCGGTTTGTGTGCGCTGGTCGGCGCCGCTGGCCTCATCGTGCAGCATAAAGGGCCTCGTGAAACGCGTACCGACGAATTCGATGATGGAGCACGCGTCTGACGATTCTTTGGCGACAAACTGAATACATCCATCTATGTGAAGGCCCCGGCGGTTATTGAACTGCGCCCCGTTTGTTGGACGTTGTTAATTAGGATACAGCCCTAGACCGCGAGGGACATGCTCCGGAACTCCTCCGGGGTGCGTCCCTCGAGTCGTATCTGGCGTCGTCTGGTGTTCCAATGCACAATGTACGCGTCCAGCTCGGCCTTGAACCGCTCGAACGAGTCGAACTCTCGGCCGCGGTAGAACTCGTCCTTCAAGTGGCCGAAGACCTGCTCGGCCGCCGCGTTGTCCAGGCAGTTGCCCTTGCGGCTCATGGACCGGCGGATGCCGGGGCGTTCGAGCTCCTTCCTCCACCATTGGTGCTGGTACTGCCATCCCATATCTCCCGTACCATCGGCTCCACGTCCGGCCTGGACACGTGCGCCGGGCGCGACAGGTGGTGGTAGTACGTGGATTTCGGCAGCCCGGCTATCCTCAGGAGGTGGTCGAGCCGGTGTCCCCGCCCTGCGAGCAGTCGGACGACGGCGCTTCGCTCGCGCCGCGTGACTTGGACGCCCGCAGGGCCCGGAGTTTTTCCAGGTACGCGACCTTCGCCTTCAGGTACGCGATGCTCGCGATCCCGTGCCTGGCCATGGCCTCCGTCTTGGTCAGACCGTTCTCGACGTGGTCGCGCGCCGCGGCGACCTTCGTCTCCCAGTCGTAGCGTCTGCTGCCGCCGCCTCCCATGACCGCCTCCTCGCCGTTGGACCTGTACAGCCCAATCCAGTTTCTCGCGGTATACACCGGTATGGCAAGCCTTCTGACGAGCGTGGCCTTGCCGGCTCCGGACTTGATGAGCTCCAGCGCCTCGCGCCGGAACCCGTCGTCGTAACGTCTCCTTCGATCCTCACGCATACGAAAGAACCGCACCTCCGATCATCGAATCTGAATTTCTTCAGTCCAACAATCGGGGTGCGGTTCATATTTACGCCGGGGCCTTCACATACACATACGTTGTCAGCGTTTTCAGGCTTTCTTCGCAGCTTGGGCGGTGGCGATCCACTTGTCAAGCAGCGCCGTGGCCTTGCCGGAGTCGACGGTCTGCTCCGCGATGGCGTAGGCGGCTTTGAACCGGTCAGCCAAGCTTGCGTCGCCCGGCACCAAATGACCGTCGGCGACGATTGCGGAAGCGGCGTTCAGCAGCGCGGTGGTACGGAACGACACATCCTTGCCTGCGAAGAAGTCTCGTGCCAGCTGCGCGTTGAGCGTCGGTTCGCCACCCTTCAGATCTGCGATGGTGACTTTGGCGAGGCCGAGTTCGACGGTCGGATCGAATTTGTTTTCGGTAACCTTGCCGTCCTTGAATTCCCAAATGGAGACCGGACCGGTCGGTGCCATCTCGTCAAGGCCCTCATGGGAAGTGTAGACCATGCCGATCTGGCCGTTCGCCGCATATACGGCGGCCATGATCGGGCTCATCTTGCGATTAGCGCAGCCGACGGCCATATGCTTCGGGCTTGCCGGGTTGGTCAGCGGACCAAGCACGTTGAACACGCATGGCACGCCGAGCGCGGCGCGAATCGGACCGACAAAACGCATGGCGGGGTGGAAGGTGCGTGCGAAAGCGAATGCGATGCCGCATTCGTTGCCGACTTCGCTCACTTGTTCCGGAGTCAAATCCATGGGCAGGCCGAGCGCTTCGAAGCAGTCAGCAGTGCCGCACTTGGATGAGGCCGCACGATTGCCGTGCTTGACGACTTTTACGCCTGCGGCCGCGGCTACGACGGCCCCCATGGATGACAGGTTCACGGTGGAGGCTCCGTCGCCACCGGTGCCGACGATGTCGGTGGTTTCACCGTCGATGTGCAGCGGAATGGCATGGGCCACCATGGCCTTCGCCGCGCCACGCACTTCGTCGGGGGTCAGCCCCAACTGCTGCTGGGTGGCGAGTACCGCGCCAACGGCCGCCGGATCGGCATTGCCGTTCATGAGGTCATCGACGAACCACTCGGATTCCTCGGCGCTCAAGTGGTCCCCTCCGACCAGCTTGGTGAGGATCGACTTCCATGTGATTTCGGCCATGATGCCCTCCTTGGCGCTGTCGCACGCCTTTATTGTTGTTCTGATGCCGCCAATTGTAACGATTGGACGTTTCCCCACGTCCGCACGTCCATATCACGAAACGGCCCATCGAAGATTCTTCAAAAAAGAAAACCTCCCCCGATTACGGTCGGGGGAGGTTATGTCATGAGCAAGTCAGCGACTCAGCGAATCACTGCTCGTTCTGGCCGTGGCACATCTTGTACTTACGACCAGAACCGCATGGGCACTGGGCGTTCTTGCCGGTTCCCGGGAAAGTGCGGCCATCCGCCCACGGAGAGTGGAGTTCCTCGCTCTTCGGACGCTTGTTGGCCGGGACCTTGCCTTCGGCGTGGCTGATCGGCTGCATGCCGACGATGCCCTTCTCGTTCTTCTGCTCGTCAGCCAGTTCATCGATGGTGGTCTTTTCGGCCTCGTCATCGGTCTCCGGCTCTGCAGGAGCGGATTCGCCGGTCGCGGCGGCTTCGCCGTCCAGACCCATTACGGCCTCGGCGGCGTTCACGGCCTCATCCTCATCGGATTCGGTCTCCTCGTCCTCGGTCATGGCCACGCGTTCGATGTCCACGTGGAACAGCAGCTGGATGGTTTCCTCCTTGATGGCTTCGATCATGGAGTTGTACATCTGGTAGCCTTCACGCTGGTATTCGACCAGCGGGTCGCGCTGGCCCATACCGCGCAGGCCGATGCCGTCCTTGAGGTAGTCCATCTCGTAGAGGTGTTCACGCCACTTGCGGTCGAGTACGGCGAGCACCACGCGGCGCTCGAGCTGGCGCAGGCCTTCGCTGCCGAGCTTGTCTTCGAAATCGGAGTACTGGTCCTTGGCGTCGGAGACGATGAGCTCCTTCAGGGCCTCAACGGCCTTGTCGCCCTTGAGCTTGTCGACGGCGTCCTTGGCCGCTTCCTGCTCCACGGCGATCGGGTACACGGAGGAGATGGCCTTGAACAGACCGTCCCAATCCCAATCGGCCGGCTTGTCGGAACCGTTGTTGGCGCCCTTGATGTAGCTCAGCACGGTGTCGTCGATGAACTTGAGGATGTCCTCGTGGATATCCGCGCCCTTCAGCACAGCCTGACGCTCCGCATAAATGACGGTGCGCTGCTTGTTCATCACGTCATCGTACTTCAGCACGTTCTTACGGATTTCGAAGTTACGCGATTCGACGGCCTTCTGTGCGGTGCGCACGCCCTTGGAAACGCTCTTGGCTTCGATCGGCTCGCCTTCCGGCATGCCCTTGGCCATGACACGCGCCACCAGCTGGGTGTTGAACAGACGCATCAGATCATCTTCGAGGGACAGGTAGAAACGGGATTCACCCGGATCTCCCTGACGGCCGGAACGGCCGCGCAGCTGGTTGTCGATACGGCGGGATTCGTGGCGCTCGGTGCCGAGCACGTACAGACCGCCGAGCTTGACGACTTCCTCATGCTCGTCCTTGACCTGGTCCTTGATTTCGGCCAAAGTGCCCGGCCAACGCTTCTCGTACTCGTCCGGAGTGTCATCCGGAGAATAGCCTTCGGACTTGAGCTCCGCATCGGCGAGGAACTCGACGTTGCCGCCGAGCATGATATCGGTACCACGGCCTGCCATGTTGGTGGCCACGGTGACGGCGCCCTTACGGCCTGCGACGGCCACAACGGCGGCTTCCTTGTCATGCTGCTTCGCGTTCAGCACCTGGTGAGGAATCTTGGCCACGTCAAGCAGAGAGGACACGACTTCGGAGGATTCCACGGATGCGGTACCCAGCAGGACCGGCTGGCCCTTCTTGTGGCGCTTGGCCACATCACGGACGATGGCGGCGAGCTTTTCCTTCTTGGTACGGAAGATCAGATCGTCCTTATCCTCGCGGATCATCGGCTTGTTGGTCGGAATCGGCAGCACGCCCAGCTTGTAGGTGCCCATGAATTCGGCGGCTTCGGTCTCTGCGGTACCGGTCATGCCTGCCAGCTTGTCGTACATGCGGAAGTAGTTCTGCAGGGTGATGGTGGCGAAGGTCTGGTTTTCGGCCTTGACCTCCACGCCTTCCTTGGCTTCGATGGCTTGGTGCAGACCCTCGTTGTAACGGCGGCCCGGCAGGATACGTCCGGTGTGCTCGTCGACGATGAGCACTTCGCCGCCGGTCACGACGTAGTCGCGGTCACGCAGGAACAGTTCCTTGGCCTTGATGGCGTTGTTCAGATAGCCGATCAATGCGGTGTTGTTCGGTTCGTACAGGTTGTCGATGCCGAGATAGTCCTCGACCTTGGTGATGCCCGGATCAAGGATGCCGACGACTTTCTTCTTTTCGTCGACCTCATAGTCCTCGTCACGGTTGAGCTTCAGAACCAGGCGCGCGAACTGGCGGTACCAGCGGGTCACGTCGCCCTCGGCCGGACCGGAGATGATCAACGGGGTACGGGCTTCGTCGATGAGAATGGAATCGACCTCATCGACGATGGCGTAGTGATGGCCACGCTGTACGAGATCGGACTTCTCCCACGCCATGTTGTCGCGCAGGTAATCAAAACCGAATTCGTTGTTGGTGCCGTAGGTGATGTCGGCGTTGTACTGCTTGCGACGCTCCGGCGGCTTCTGGTTGGTGATGATGCAGCCGGTGCTCATGCCGAGGAAGCGATAGACACGGCCCATCAGCTCGGCCTGGTAGCTGGCCAGATAGTCGTTGACGGTGACGACGTGGACGCCCTGACCGTCGAGTGCGTTCAGGTAGGCCGGCAGCGTGGCCACAAGGGTCTTGCCTTCACCGGTCTTCATTTCGGCGATGTTGCCCCAGTGCAGAGCGGCGCCGCCCATGAGCTGCACGTCGAAGTGGCGCAGGCCCAAGGTTCGCTTGGAAGCTTCACGCACGGTGGCGAAGGCTTCCGGCATGAGCTTGTCAAGGGACTCGCCGTTTTCGATACGCTGCTTGAACTTGGCGGTCTGGCCCTTGAGCTCCTCGTCGTCAAGCGCCGCGATCTCGTCCTCCAAGGCGTTCGTCGCTTTGGCCACGTTCTCAAGCTTCTTGATCTGTCGGCCTTCACCCATGCGTAGGGCTTTGTCAACGATATCTACCACAATCACTCCCTTTGTGTATGGTGACTTTCCTCGATTGAGGATAGTCGCTTTCTCGCGATTTCCGAAAAGCTCCGTCCATTTTACGTAAGTTTTGACGTATCTTGTTTTTCGCATAAGAAAAGAGGCCCGCATGTATGACATGCGAGCCTCTTATCGTTCAGTTTTCAGCCATTAGCCATTACTTCTTGGCCACATTCTCCGGAGTGTCGATTTCGAAGACGCCGTAGCTCCAACCGTGACGGTGGTAGACGACGGACGGACGACCGGTTTCCTTGTTGACGAACAGGAAGAAGTCGTGACCGATCAGCTCCATCTCGTACAGGGCCTCGTCAATGGTCATCGGCTCGGCGATGTGCAGCTTGCGGCGGATGACGATTGGGGTGTCGCCGACCTGGACCTCGACGGATTCGCCAGGGCCGAGATCAGCGGAAACGGCGTCGGCCGGGCTATTGTTCGGCGCTTCCGGCTCCGGCTCCTCGACGACGACCGGCTCGACCGGGCCCAGATCGACCGGGACCGGATCGGTGTAGCCACGACGATGGTCCTTGCGGCGGTCGCGGGTACGGCGCAGACGAAGCGTCAGCTTGTCGAGAGCCAAATCGAGCGCGCTGAACTCGTCGGCGCTGGAGGCTTCGGCACGCACCACGGTACGACCTGCGATGACGGTGATCTCAACGCGCTTGGCGGTGTCGGCCTGACGCGGATTGCCCTCGTGGGACAGCACAATCTGGACACGCTGCGCATCCGGGGCGATAGCGGTCACACGATTCATCTTGCTTTCGACAACGTCACGGAACCTTTGCTTGATCTGCGTATGACGTCCGGTAACGACGATTTCCATGTGGACCTCCCTAGACTCAAGCGGTGTTAACCGCTATATACGGACCAACCAGCTGCATCGCTGCTTGGTAGTCATCATTGTATCCATAAGATTGGTGATTTGCTGGAAAACTCCCCGAGAAAACAAAAGTTTTTTTACGCTTTGCTTTCGACGATTCTCTTGCTATAGTTGTGCGTTTGAGACCTCTTGATGGCCGCGACCGATTTTGTCGGTTGAGGAACTTCCGGGCTCCATAGAGCACGATGGCGGATAACGTCCGCCCAGGGCGACCTGAGAGATAGCGCAGCAGAGAATAGACCGCCTTACCGGTTTCGGCCGGTGGGTAAGGGTGAAACGGCGGTGTAAGAGACCACCGGGCCGCTGGTGACAGTTGGCCGCATGGCAAGCCTCATCGGGAGCAAGGCCAAGCAGAAGGCGTTCGAGGACTGCTCGTCCGAAGCCTTCGGGTAGGCTGCTAGAGCCTGACGGCAACGCCAGGTCGAGATGGATGGCCATCCGTGCCGTTGGCACGACAGAACCCGGGGTATAAGAGGTCTCACTCTCCACTCTTTATGTTTTGAGGATTTCTTTACACCAGCCTCTTTATGAAACTGACGTCACGCCCTTGGTCAACGGTCGCCGTCAATCAAACAGTTCCTGTGCGATTTGGCGCAGAATCTCAGGATTATGGCCTTTTCTGCCGCCCGCGCTCCAGAAGCGGCGCCTACGTGCATCGCGTTCCAGACCGGCGGTTTTTCTCGCGGTTCTACGGCCTAATTCCCATGCGGCTTCAGTAAACACGCCGTAGGATTCCGCCTCATCACAAACCTGTTGGGCCAGCCTACGGTCGACGCCTTTCCGTGTAAGCTCAGCGACCGCGCCCCTACATCCCATAAGACGGGTCGCACAGTAGCGCACCGCGGATTGCGCGTAGGCTTCATCGTCAATCAGTTGAACCCTTGTCAGTCTTTCGATGACGTCGTCAACCACTTCAGAGGTATAGCCCTTACCAATCAGGCGCTCACGCAGTGCGCCGGAAGGTCGAGGCGCAGCGTCCAGCAATCGCAATGCGGCTTCCCTGCATGCGTCAAGATCATTTGGATCCTTTGCGGCAGTAGAATCGCCGTTCCCGACACGCCCAGCGTGTCGCGCGTGTCGTGGCGTTTTCGTCGCATTTGCGCTTCCAGCGAACAAACTGGAACGGTCAGGTTTCGTTCGACGGTTCCACCTCTGAACGTTCGTGCGTTCTGGATCCTCTGAAGAAAGGGCAAGGCCCCCAGTATCGGCCGACGCCGGCTGAAGGCCCTGTTCCTTAAGGAAACGTTCGGCGCTGATCATATGTCAGGCTTTGGCGGCTTTTGAAGTTTTGGACGTCTTACCATCATCCGGCGCGCCCGCGGCGTCCTCCGCCCCATCGTCCTCGGCGAACTGGTCGGTAGGTTTGATCAGACCGAATGCCGCCTTGACCTTGTTCTCGATTTCCTCTGTGAGTTCCGGATTGTCCTTGAGGAACTGACGCACGTTTTCGCGTCCTTGCCCCAGCTGGTCGCCCTCATAGGTGAACCACGAGCCAGACTTTTTGACGACGTTGGCCTGCAACGCCATATCAAGCACGGAACCTTCCTTGGAGATGCCCTCGCCGTACAGCACATCGAATTCGGCGGTCTTGAACGGCGGAGCCATCTTGTTCTTAACAACCTTGACCTTGGTACGGTTGCCGACAGCCTCATCACCGTTCTTAATGGTCTGGATACGGCGGATGTCCATACGTACGGACGCGTAGAACTTCAATGCCTTGCCGCCGGTGGTGGTCTCCGGATTACCGAAGAACACGCCAATTTTCTCACGCAACTGGTTGATGAAGATGGCGGTGGTACCGGCTTGCGCCAGCGCACCGGTCATCTTACGCAACGCCTGACTCATCAGGCGCGCCTGCAGGCCGACATGGCTGTCTCCCATCTCGCCTTCGATTTCCGCTTTCGGCACCAAGGCCGCGACGGAATCGATGACAATCACGTCAAGCGCGCCGGAACGAATCAGCATGTCGGCGATTTCCAATGCCTGCTCGCCATTGTCCGGCTGAGAGACGATCAACGAATCGGTGTCGACGCCCAGCTTACGGGCATAGACCGGATCGAGCGCATGCTCGGCATCGATGAATGCGGCCACACCGCCGGCCTTCTGGGCATTGGCCACCACATGCAGCGCCAATGTGGTCTTACCAGAGGATTCCGGTCCGTAAATCTCCACAATACGGCCTTTAGGCAGGCCGCCGATGCCTAATGCCATATCCAAAGCCAAGGATCCGGTCGGAATGACCTCGACATCCTGTTCCGGGCGGTCGCCAAGTCTCATGGCCGATCCCTTGCCGAAGCTTTTCTCGACCTGCGCGAGCGCTGTGTCGAGCGCGGCCTGACGGCGCGGATCGATTCCATTCGCGGACTTGTTCTGTGCGGCGTTCTTTGCCGCGCTCGTCTGTGCCATGACTACTCCTTGTTGTTGACCGAGACGAATGAATGGATTCACCGTAAAACCGCATCATCCATCTGCGCAAGTTCAATCGGCCATTGTGGTCGAAGAACATGCATTTCGACACGCCGAAGACCGCTTTCCCTTGAAATTCCAGCATTCTGAAACTTCGCGGCGAGCCGTTGACGACCTGCCCAATCCGTGCTTCTGTGGATAACTATACCCCATTATCCGAACATCTGTTCGAAATCGGTGTTTTGCGATAGCCGAACTCCGCCTAACGCACCGGCATTGGTGGCGCGTTATGGTCCTTTCCCCAACGTTTGGAGTCAGGAATGTTCATCTGGTCGCACAGAACGTTCCATACCACGCGGGGCTCCTCCCCCATTTCAAGCGCTTCGACGGCTGTCAGACCGTTCAATCGATCAAGCACTTGGTCGCGTGCGAGCGCGCGGCCATAGCTACGGCCGAGTACCTCTTCAAGCAACTGCCAAAATTCACGTTCCTGCACGCGCCCAAGTGTACACAGCAAGCGCAACCAAAAGAAAACGCCCGACGGAACAAGCCGCCGGGCGTTAGACGTCCAACAGGAATCAGATTGCGACGGAATCGAGATAATCGGCGACCATGCGCAGCATCTGCGCCGTGGAGACGCCCAACGATTGCGCAATCGAGCTCAGCAGCTCGGAGCTGGCCTCTTTTTGGCCACGCTCCACTTCGGAGAGGTAGCCCAACGACACTCCGGCCTTTTCGCTCACCTCACGCAACGTTTTGTGGTCATGGGTGCGCAGATCGCGCAGTACATGGCCGATGGCCTCGCGAAGCGATACCTCTCTGGGTTCGTCGGTGGTTTCCGTGGCTGCCGACATGGATCGTGCGGAAACGCGTTCCGCGTCTTCCTCCCGCCATATGCGGGTCAATGCGGCCTGGCGCTCGTCTTTGGCCTTTTTGGCCGCGCGGGCACGCAGCACCTGCTGCTGGGCGAACATCACCGCGCGGCGCTGGGCTGGGGTGAGTTCCCTGACGCGGGCGTTGCCGCTTTGCACCGTGGGAACCATCGCCTTGAGTTCCATCTGTTCCTTGGTGAGTGTCATCGTGTCCATGCCGCCAGCCCCTTTCGCTTTTCATACGTACGTCCACTATGGTCAACACCCATATTCGTGGATTATTCCTGTGAAAGTGCTGAAAGAGTCCTCAGTTTTTCCAGAATACATTGCACGGTTTCGTGCCGCACGGCTTCCCGATCACCCTTCAGACGCAGCTCATAAGCAGCTGTTTGACGCGCACGAATGCCATTGAAGCCACAGGGCAGGGAGCAGCCGATGTACACCAGGCCGGCAGGTTTGTCACCATCCGGTCCCGGCCCTGCAACACCGGTAGTGGCCAAGCCGATGACACAGTCTCCATCCTCGGTCTGTCGGTATAGTTGCGCGGTTCCCGCAGCCATCTGCCGCGCCACTTCGGGGTGGACCGCCCCTTCTCGGGCCAGCAGGTCGGCATTCACGCCGAGAATCTTCGCTTTGGCGCGAATGTCGTAGGTCACCGCCGAGCCGAGGAACACTTTCGATGCGCCTGGTATGCGTACGAAGGCGTCGGCGAGTAGACCTCCCGTCAGTGATTCGGCGGCGGCGATTTTGAAATGGTTGGCTTCGCAATAGCGTAAAACGGCTGCGGCCAGCTCATCGCATTGCGATTGGCTGGCCGCGGTCGACGAATTTTCGGATTCGCTCATCGGGATTTACTTGGTTTCCTTTTCGGATTTTGCGGTCTTCTTACGTCCGCCGAACGTGTTGACGAGGTATTCGCCGCCCGAATACAGGCATAGAATCAACGCCAGGTAAATCAGGGCGTACGTGATCGTGTAATAAACGGTCATCCACAGCGGAGTGGTGTTCATGCCATCAGCGAGGCTCCACATCGGCAGCATGAGCATGGCAAGGCCGATGCACTGGCACAGGGTCTTGTACTTGCCGGCTTGGGATGCGGCGATGACCTTGCCGCCGGTGTCGATGACGAAGAAACGCATGATGGTGATGCCGATCTCACGGATGAGGAACAGCGCGGTCACGACCCAGCCGAGCACTGCGTTGCCGAATTCGTTGAAGATGGCGGCGACGATCAGCGTGCCGCAGGTGAGCAGCTTATCTGCGATTGGGTCCATGAGCTTGCCCAGTTCGGTGACCTGGTTATATTTGCGGGCCATCCAACCGTCGAGCTTATCGGTGCAGGCGGCGATGATGAAGATAATCGCCGCCACCCAGCGCATAGTCGTGTTTTTGGTACCCCATGCGCCTGCCATGACGTACAACGCCAGGAAGATGACGACCAGGACGATACGAGAGAAAGTGACGATGTTCGGCGGGGCGTTCCACCCGTCAAGCAGGGACGATTTGCGTTCTTCTTGCTTTTCCATACCGTTCACGTTACCCCGATACCACTACTTGGCGCAATGCGTGCGATTGTCGCGTTCCATCATCGCGTGTCCGCAGCGTCGGCCGGCTGGGTAGAACCTGCGGTAAGCGATGAGGTTTCGCCCTTGATGAAGGCGAGCACCTGCGGCAGATCCTGTGGTTGGACGAGCACTTCGCGAGCTTTGGAGCCTTCGGACGGACCGACCACACCACGCGATTCAAGCAGATCCATGAGTCGGCCGGCTTTGGCGAATCCGACACGCAGTTTGCGCTGCAGCATGGAGGTTGAGCCGAACTGCGTGCTGACCACCAGTTCCGCCGCCTGCAACAGCACGTCCATGTCGTTGCCGATGTCCTCATCCGGCTCGATGGCCTTCTTTTCGGCCTCCTTGGCCATCTCCTCGATATCCTCGCGATAATGCGGCTTGCGCTGGGTTCGCACGAACTCCACCGCGCGACGGATTTCGGACTCGTCGACCCATGCGCCCTGCACGCGGATCGGCTTGGCCTGGCCCATCGGCAGGAACAACGCGTCACCTTGGCCGATCAGCGTTTCCGCACCGGTGGCGTCGAGGATGACTCGCGAATCGGTGGCGGATGAGGTGGCAAAAGCAAGTCGGGACGGGATGTTGGCCTTGATCAAGCCCGTGACCACGTCAACGGACGGGCGCTGCGTGGCGAGCACCAGATGCACGCCGGCGGCTCGCGCGAGCTGCGTGATGCGCTGGATGGAGCTCTCCACGTCGTTCTTGGCCACCATCATAAGGTCGGCCATTTCATCGACGACCACGAGGATATACGGGTATGGTGCGACCTTGCGTTTGGAGCCTGCGGGCGCATGCACCTTGCCAGCGCGCACGGCAGCGTTGAAGTCCTTGATGTGGCGGAATCCGAAGAATTCGAGGTCGCTGTATCGTGCGTCCATCTCCTTGACCACCCATTCCAAAGCCTGTGCGGCCTTCTTCGGATCGGTGATGATCGGGGTGAGCAAATGTGGAATGCCCGCATAGGCGGACAGTTCGACTCGTTTAGGATCGACCATGATCATGCGGACCTGGTCAGGCGTGGCGCGCATGATCACGGAGGTGAGCATGGAGTTGATGAAGCTCGACTTGCCGGAGCCGGTGGCGCCAGCCACCAACAGGTGGGGCATCTTGGTCAGGTCGGCGGTCACGAAATGGCCTTCCACATCCTTGCCGACGCCGGTGAGCATCGGATTCGGATCGTTCCGGGCCTTGTCGGAGCGCAGCACGTCGCCCAGCACCACGGTTTCGCGGTCGGAGTTCGGAATTTCGATGCCGATGGCGGATTTGCCTTCGATCACCGACAGGATGCGCACGTCGGAGCTGGCCACCGCGTAGGCGATGTTCTTCTGCAGGTTGGTGACCTTCTCGACCTTGACGCCAGGGCCAAGCTCCACCTCATACATGGTGACGGATGGTCCGCGCAGGAAGCCGATGACCTTCGCATCGACGTTGAACTGTTGGAAGGTACCGGTCAGCGCGCGGATCACACGATCGTTCTCCGGAGTGTGCGCGGCGTGCGGCGCGCCCTTCTTCAGAATGTTGAGGTCAGGCAGATGATACGGTCCCTCGGGAATGTCATCCGCCGCTTCCCCGTCAACGGCAGCAGCCGGCATATCGTCAAGGACCTCGCCGGTCGCGGCATCCACCATGACTTCCTTGCCGTTGGAGGTGCCGTCTTCGTCGATGACGGCCCATGGGTCGCTTGGAGCGACGCCAACCGGCTTGATTTCGCTGGACGGCACCGGCTCGGCGACGCTGGGCATGGTGCCGCTCGCGGTGCCGATCGGCGCGGACGAGAAGGAGCGTCCGCGACCGTTCTGTGGCATGGCCGTGGTGCCGGACGGCGCAGCGGCGGAATAATCATCTGAATCATAATCATCGGCACGATAATCGTCCGAAGAAATGCTGCGTGGCGAATCGACCTGTTGGTACGGCTCGTCGACGATGGTTTCCGCGGTCTGTCCGTGCCGTTCGGCGGCATTAAGAAACGCTTCGTCGCCGGCGTAATGGTCAAGGTCGCCATCATCGACGTTCTTGCTCTTATGGGATGCGAAGCGTTGCTTCATACGCGTAAGGAAGCCCGGACTATCGTCGTTTTCTCCATCCGCATCGGTGCCGTCGTGGGCGGGAACGCCTTCGGCGAAGGCGAGTGTCGTGCCCCCAACGCGGACTTCGTTCGGAAACTGTTCGGCCTCATCGTCAATGTCATCACGGTTTTTAGGCGTTCCAACAAACTTGGCCGCCAGAGCCTTCGCCTTGTCCGGTATCTGCGTGACCCGGGTATGGGTAATCAACAGCAACGAAAACAGGATGACGACTACGAAAATCGCAATGGAAAAGCCTTTGGAAAGCCCCCACGCCAACGGACAGCCAAGCACATAGCCAAGCAGGCCGCCTGCCCGCTGCAGCAAAGACATATCGAACTTCTGGGAGTCGGAGGCAATCGCCGCGTCAAGAATAGAGCAGACAGACCAGAGGATCATGAACCATCCGAGGGCCATATGGAGGTTCTCATCCTTGTTTTGCGTCTTGCGCATCAGACTGAACACCACAAGCGCCAGGAATACCGGCAGAATCACGCTGGTCAATCCGAACAGTCCGGAGGCCATGGCATGCAGGACCTGTCCGAAAGCGCCCTGGACACGGAACCATTCGGATGCGCAGAACAGCACCGCGAGAATGGCCATGATGAAACATGCGATGTCGCGGCGATATTTACGCAGTATGCCGGCGATCGGCGAGGAATCGACCTCGTCCATGACTTTGGTATCGCCGGAACGCGATTTGCCTGCGGAACCCTTGCCGCCTGATTTCGGGTTGGAAGATGCTGTTCGTGCCATAACAGAACTTGATTTTACCGATGTCCGACGTCATGACACGGCATTAACCAAATCGAACAATTATTCGAACTTAATCGAACATGCTTTTTCAGCGAATCAAACATTGTTAAGCGTTTATTCAGCGCTGTAACTGAAATACAAGCAATTCCGGCGGAACACGCCCTCGTGCATTTAAACGATTAAATAACTAGCGCGGATATTAACGCGCTTAATCCCAATGTTGGGGTGCGCGTGGAACATCAAGGAAGATAAGTGAAGGACCATGAAAACCACAGTCACCAAACTGCTGGCAACGGTTGCGGCGACATCGACCATTTTTGGCATGAGCACCCTCCCAGCCTTTGCTGCAGAAGGAAAATCGGCATCCAATGGCAACTCCGTGAACATCAGCGACGTCAACGCCACAGCAGAAACCCGCGCCTTGTTCGACAAGTTGAAAAACAGCGGAAAAGGAGATCTTCGTTTCGGACAGCAGCACACCACCGACGAGAACATAAGCTCAAGCGCTTCACAGGGAGACGTCTATGAGATGACCGGAAAATACCCGGCCGTCTTCGGTTGGGACGCCGGTCTTGCGCTGCGCGGCGCGGAGAAGCCTGGATCAGGTGCCGACAAGAACGCCAACGCCAAGGCGCTCGCCCAGAACATCACCGATGCGGACAGCAAAGGCGCCATCGTGACACTGTCCGCACACTGGTACAACCCAGGCACCGGCAAGGATTTCAACGACACCACTGCCGTTGCTTCCGAACTGCTTCCCGGCGGCAAATACTCCGACACCTTCAACAAGGAGCTCGACGCCATCGCCGCCACCGCGCAGCAGGCCAAACGCAGCGACGGCACATTGATTCCAATCATCTTCCGTCCACTGCACGAGAACAATGGCAGCTGGTTCTGGTGGGGCGCCACGCATGCTTCCGCTAGTGAATACAAGGAACTGTACCGCTACATCGTTGACTATCTGCGTGACGTCAAAGATGTGCACAATCTGCTTTATGCCTACTCCCCCGGCGGCGTATTCAACGGTGATTCCACTGATTATCTCGCCACCTACCCGGGCGACCAGTGGGTGGACGTCCTCGGTTATGACGAATACGACTCCGATGATTCCGCAGACGATTCCAGCGCATGGATCAACACTGTGGTCAAGGATATGAAGATGGTTTCCGACCAAGCTTCGCAGCGTGGCAAAATCGTGGCGCTCACCGAATTCGGACGTTCCGGCGACCGCAAGTTCAAGGAATCCGGCACCGGAGACAAGGACACCAAGTTCTTCTCCGAACTTGCCGAAGCACTTGCCGAAAACGTGCCAAGCACCGCATATATGATGACTTGGGCCAACTTCGGTGGAGGTGGAGACAATTTCCAGGCGTATACGCCGTGGAAGGGCTCCGACGGCGAAACCGATTTCAAGGCGTTCGCGGACAGCAACAAGAACCTCATGGCCTCCAAGGACAACGTCGACTATTCGAACGCCCCGGCAGCCGCCATGCAAAATGGCTCCGCGCGTATCGTCACTCCAGTGGACGGCAATCGTGTGACCGACACCAAGGTGGTCGTCCGGGTCAAGACCGAAGGTGTGAAATACTCCGACCTTGATCTTAATTCCGCCATCGTGACCACCGATCGAGGCCAGAACGTCAAACTCAAGTATTCCTGCAATGGATATTTCACGGGCATACTGGATTTGAACGCGGCCGGTATCAATCTTGACCAGTCCAAACTCACTTTGACTCCGCAGGTCAAGACCAAGGACGGCAAGACACTCGCAGCGGCCGACGGCAACGGTTCCGTCACAGTAAAACTGGTGCCAAACCAGAGCAGACGGTAGACAACGTGGAGGACTTCGACTCCTATGACAACGAAGCCGAATTACAGTCCGTCTATTCGCCGAGCCACAGCACGAAATCGAATCTCACGCTGGTGGACATCCCCGAGGACAATGGCACCAAGGCCGGTAACATCCACTATGATTTCGTGAGCTATCCGGAGTATAACGGCTTCCAGCGTTCCCATACGCCGAAGCAGGACTGGTCCGGCTTCTCCAAGCTGAACATGTTCCTCAAGGCCGACGGTTCGGATCACAAGTTTGTGGTGCAGGTCAATGCCGGCGGCGTGACCTTCGAAGCCTATCCGAAGATCGATGGCACGGACGGACACGTCGTCTCACTGAACTTCGGTGACGCCGACGGCAACGGAGGCGACTTCGCACCGGCATCCTGGGACACCGCGCATGCGGGCATGAAACTCTCGCAGAAGCTGCTGTCCAAAGTCGGTTCGTTCGCCCTGTACATCAACGACAATGGCGGCAACCGTCCGAAGAGCGGCGATTTGACGCTCGACTCCATCAAGCTCGACGGCAAACGCGACGCTTACGCGCCGAACACCAATCCGACGCCGGGCAACACAGCCAAAGCGCAATCCGTGGATGATTTCTCAGGCTATTCGGATGATGCCGCAGCACAATCGGCTTGGGGCAACCGCGGACATACGGAAGTCCTATCCCTCGATGAAGGCCCGACCGATGGGTCCAAGGCGCTTCGCTTCAAGTACGACTTCTCCAATGGAGGCTGGTACGATGTGGCGAAATATCTTGACGGCGCGAACTGGTCCGGCGAATCCGTATTGGCTTTCCAAGTCAAGGGGGATGGTTCCGACAACGCCATCGGCCTGCAGATCGGCACAAGCGATGGCAAATACTTCCTCGCCAGCGTCAAACTTGACTTCACCGGCTGGAAGCAGATTGAGATTCCATTGGTCGATAACGCCAATCTGACCCAATCCTGGCCGGAGGACGCCAATAAAGACAATCCGATGACCGAAGATGATCTGGCCTCCATCAAGGAACTGGTGTTCGCCTCCCAGCAATGGAATAGCGAAAGCGATGGGCTTGATTCCTCCATCGCCGATATCAAGGTCGAGCCCGCCGAGAATACGTCCAACGAGCAAACCCCGAAGGACGAAAGCAAAACCGAGGTCAAGGCCGACAAGGAGCAGGAACAGTCCGAGGACACCTCCGCGGATGTGACCGCCCAAGATCCGGCCACTTGCCCGATTTCAGACGAAGATTCCAAGGGCTCGACCGGCAATACGACGGTTACGGTCAAGCCCACGCCCGACACCAAGGAACCGGCCGACAACACCGGCAAAGATGGCCTGTCCCGCACCGGTTCAAACATAATCTCTGCCATTGCTGCCGTGGCCGTACTGCTGCTGGGCGGCTGCGCCATGCTGATCGCACGCAAGCGGAAGGGAGGCGATATCGAATAGTCCAATAGGAATGAACTTTCTCACGTAGGACATTACAAAACGGGAGTCCCGCAATCCAACTGGTTGCGGGACCCCCGCCCGTATTTCCGCAGAACCCTGCAAAAAGAGGCTCCGCAGTGATGAATCATTTAGGCGATATCGCCAAGATGATGCTGCGTGTACGCATCCGCCTGCGCGTCGATCGCGTCGTAATCGCCGGCGTCGGCATGCTCGATGATGGCCATGGCATTGCCCAGCAGCGCGGGGTTGAGAGTCTGCAGCCAGTGGATACGCGGATCGCGGCCAAACCATCCCATCTGTTTGCGTGCCAGACGCTTCGTCTTCTGCGCGATGCTCATGAACGTGTCATTTAAATCGCACAGGCCATCCAAATAGTCGACAACCTGCTGGTATCCAAGAGCCTTGCCTGCGGTGATGCCAAGCCGGGGACGGATACGCTCCACTTCCTCGACGAAACCGTTCTCCAGCATCTGCTTGGTACGGATGTCGATGCGGCGGTCAAGTTCCTCACGCGGCAAATCAAGGCCGATCTGCACGGTGGGAATCACATACCGGTAATGCGGCAGGCTCGCCGAATACGGCCGGCCCGTCACTTCGATGACCTCAAGCGCGCGGATGGTGCGTCGAGGATTGTGCGGATCCATGCGGGCCGCGGCTTCAGGATCCTTTGTCTTGAGCTCGTCGAACAGCGCACCGGCGCCTTCGACCTTTTCACGTTCCTCGAGGCGTTTGCGCACCTCTGGGTCAGTGCCAGGAAAGGAAATGTCGTCGATGGCGGCACGGGCGTACAGACCGGAACCGCCCACGAGGATAGGGCGCACTCCCCTGGCCTGCAGTTCGGCGATTTTGGCGCGGGCGATCTCCTGGAAACGTGCCACGGACATGGCGTCGTCCGGTTCGATGATGTCGATCAGGTGGTGCCTGACCTCGGCCTGTTCCTCAGGACTCGCCTTGGCGGTGCCGATATCCATGCCCTTGTACATCTGGTAGGCATCGGCGTTGACGATTTCCGCCTGCTCGCCCTTGGCCTCCAACGCCTTGGCAATGGCGATGCCAAGCCCCGTCTTGCCGGACGCAGTGGGACCGACGATGGACACGACCTTACGGGTTTCGGGCTTGCTTTCAGTGGCGGACGGCATAGGTTTGCCCCGCTTCCGGATTCGGATCGGCGATGAGATTGTGGCGTCCCGCATGGGTGACGGTGGCGGTCACGAAATCACCCACCTGCGGCATCGACTCGCCTTCCGGCACGCCGACATGCACGAGCACGCCGGTTTTCTCACGTCCGGTAACACGATGGGTGGCGGCATCCTTCTTGCCGGATGCGCCGGTGACCATCACCTCGACGTCACGGCCTTCGAAAGTCTTGAGATTCTCTTCGGTGATACGTTCCTGCAGCGCCACAAGACGTTCGAATCTGTCCTGCACCACGTCATGCGGAACCTGCTCCATCTCAGCCGCCGGCGTGCCGGGACGCGGCGAGTAGATGAACGTGAACGCGGAAGCGAATCGCGCCTCCTCCACCACGCGCAGGGTTTCCTGGAAGTCCTCCTCCGTTTCGCCGGGGAAGCCGACGATGATGTCGGTGGAGATCTGCGCGTCCGGCATGGCCTCGCGAATCTTGCGCAGAATGTCGAGGAACTTGGCGGAACGGTAGGAGCGGCGCATCGCACGAAGAATCCTGTCGGAACCCGACTGCAACGGGAAATGCAGCTGGTGCATGACGTTCGGCGTCTCGGCCATTGCTGCGATCACGTCGTCGGTGAAGGCCGCGGGATGCGGCGAGGTGAATCGTACGCGTTCCAAACCGTCAATCTCGCCGCACGCGCGCAGCAGCTTGGAGAAGGCAAACCGGTCGCCGATGCCGTAGCCGAAGGAGTTCACATTCTGGCCCAGCAACGTGACTTCCTTGGCGCCTTCGTCCACGCATTGGCGGATTTCGGCGAGGATGTCTCCGGGACGGCGGTCATGTTCCTTGCCGCGCGTGGTCGGCACGATGCAGAAGGTGCAGGTGTTGTTGCAGCCTACGGAGATGGCCACCCAGCTCGACACCTTCGACGCACGGTCGGTTGGCAGCTGGCTTGGGAAGTAGTTGAGTTCCTCCTGCACCTTCACCTGCGCGTGGCCTTCGATGCGGGCCTGGTCGAGCAGCTGAGGCAGGGATCCGATGTTCTTGGTACCGAACACGGCGTCGACCCACGGGGCTTTTTTCGCGATCTTCTCACGGTCGAGCTGCGCCATGCAGCCGCCGACCGCGATCTGCAGGTTCGGGCGTTCCCTCTTCAATTCGGCCCACAGTCCGATGGTGCCGTACATGCGTTCGGCGGCGTTTTCGCGCACCGCGCAGGTGTTCATGACGATCAGGTCGATGTCATGGTTGAGATACTGTTCCTCGGTGGCGGGCACGTAGCCGTCGGCCTCAAGCACGCCGGCGATGCGTTCGGAATCATGCACATTCATCTGGCATCCGAGCGTATGCACGTAGAACACGCCCTTGCCGCGCGTGGGGGTATCGTTCGCCGCCGGTTCGGCCAGTTTCGAGGCGCGCTCCGCCTCGGTCATCATGTCTTCATTCATAACGCACCATGCTATCGGCAGGGCGGCACAGGCGTTTCGGAACGCGGGAACGCCCCGTTCTCGGCGCAATCGCAGGGCATTGACCCTCTTCGATACACAGCATACGTTCAGTTTTGCGGAAAGCGAGGCGGTACACTGTTCTTCCGTGATACTTGACAGGCAAAATCGAATTAACACCACCGAATTGCAGATGCGTCTGAAGAACGTCGACGTCGGCGAGGGATCCCTTTCCCCCGAACAGATCACCGAGTTCATCGACCAGATGCAGGTGTATGAGGGTGCGATGTACGAGATCAGCACCAAATTGGAGATTCTTGACTCGGAATTCCAGGTGCGCTTCTCCCATAATCCAATTCACCATATGGAACGCCGTCTCAAATCGCTTAACTCGATCCTCGGCAAGCTGCAGCGCCGCAACCTGCCGTTGACCGTCGACGCCATCAAGGACAACCTGTTCGACGTGGCGGGCGTACGCGTGATCTGCAACTACCGCGACGACGTGTATTCCGTGGCGAATTATCTGTCCGCGCAAAGCGACATCCAAGTGCTGCGTGTCAAGGATTACATCAAGAACCCGAAGCAGAACGGTTACCGTTCGCTGCATGTCATCTACGCGGTGCCGGTGTTCCTGTCATCCGGACCGCACTACACGCCGGTAGAGGTTCAGCTACGCACCATCGCCATGGATTATTGGGCAAGCCTGGAGCATGCGCTGCGGTATAAGACGGATCTGCCGGACGCGAAGCTTGCCGAGCATTCGCAGACGCTGTTGGATTGCGCGCGCAGCCTGCAGAACATCGAGACGCAGATGCAGAACATCCATCGCGACATCAACAGCGCCCCGCGTGTAGGTGAGGCGCCGCAGGCGGACTGATGTTTTCGGAAAATGGCGATTGACGGACAAATCATTGCCTGTCAATCGCCATTTTTCGACGATATCGAACGTTATTCGCGCTTACGCAGCAATCGTGGTATTTTCACCGGAACCTGTGCGAGCACGGTGCCGATGAAGATCAGCGCGCAGCCGATGTAGGCTCGTGTGGTCATGACTTCGCCGAGCAGCAACGCGCCGCCCACCGCGGAGAAGAACGATTCGAGCGACATGATCACGGCCGCGCGCGACGGCGGCACCAGCTGCTGTCCGACCACCTGCAACGTGTATGCCACGCCGGCCGAGCCGATGCCGGCGTACACGATGGGAAACCAGCTTTGCATGGCGCCGGCCCAGTCGATGGAGCCTTCGCATAGGGAGCCGATCCAGCTCAGCAGCGCGGTGGTGGAAATTTGTCCGAAGGACAGCAGAATCGGATCCATCTTCTGTCCGAACGTGTCGATGACGAGAATATGGCCTGCGAATAGAACCGCAGTGGACAACAGCACCACGTCGGCAAGGGTGATCGAGCCGAATCCGTCGGTGATGCACAGCAGATAGAAGCCGACCACGGCGATGGCAACGCTGACGATGACGTTCATGGTCACGCGGCGGCGCAGAATAAGGAAGGCGAGCAGCGGCGTCATGACGATGTAGAGCGCCGTGATGAAGCCGGAACGGCCTGCGGAACCGGAATAGAGGATGCCGTATTGTTGGACGGTGCTGGCGGTGAACAATACGATGCCGCAGATGACGCTGACGACCACGGGATTGCCCAGGCATTTCGGCATGGCCACGGTTATACCGTTGCCAAGCATGACGGTTGGACACTCATTCGATTCACGGCGTCGGCGTTCCTGTTCGGCGATGCCTCGACGGCGGAACCACAGCAACGGTATTAATGACAGCGCGCCCAATGTGAATCGTGTGGCCCCGAAGAACAGGGGGCTCATGGAGGCCATGCCCTGCACTTGGGATACGAATGCGAAGCCCCAGATCATGGCCGTCAGAACAAGGCAGGCCATGCCGCCAATCTCTTTCCTCTGCATGACCCACTACCCTATGGCACGTTTTTCGCCGACAGAAAAGCCTGACCATATTCTGGTCAGGCTTTGTTTGAGGGTTCAGCGCAGAGGACGTCGCGGGATTTTTCAGTCGCGATCGCCGAAGAGCTGGAGAATATACAGGAACATGTTGATGAAGTCCAGATACAGGTTCAGCGCGCAGATGATGGAGACCTTCTTGACCATGTCCTCACCCTGGCCTGCGTACTGGGCGAACAGCGCGCGAGTAGCTTGGGCGTCGTAGACGGTCATGCCGGCGAACAGCACGAGGCCGATGGCGGAGATAACCATCAGCATGGTCTGTCCGGGAGCGAAGATCATAAGCAGCACTTCGGCGACGATCAGCACGATGAGGCCGACCAGCAGAATCGGACCGGCTTTGAGCATGTTGACCTTGGTGGTCATGCCCAGCATGGTGAGCGCGAAGAAGAAGCCGGCGCACAACGCCAGGGAGATGCCGATGGTGCCAAGATCATACGCCATGAAAATGGTGCTTAGCGAGAAGCCCATGATCGCGGCATACACGTAGAACATGACGCGTGCGGTGCTCGGCTTGATCTTTTCAATGCGGGCGCCAAGATAGATGGCGATCACGATTTCGACGACGAACGGCGCCCAAGCGCCAATGACGCCAAGCGACTGGATGAGCGCGATGTAGGCACCGGTGGCTTGGGTGAGGATGGCCACAGCCGCGGTGACGAGCAGGCCGATGGTCATCTCACCGTAGGCACGGGTGACGGAAGCATGTTCGGCACGCTCATAGGAGTATGTCGCCTGAGCCGGAATGGTGGCCGCCGGAGCGCCCTGCGCATACATGTTCTGCGGCGCGTACTGGTATTGGTTCTGACCGTACGGATTCTGGCTGTACTGCCCGTACGAATTCTGGTTCGGATTGTATTGGTTCTGCCCATACGGCTGGCCGTTGAATCCATTGGCGTTGTTGCCTTGGGGCTGCTGACCGAATGTCATAATCGCTCCTTAACTCGATTACGCATCACAGTACGGTACTTTTCTGACTATTTCATGAGAGCCCACGTCTTACGGTGCCGAGCTGAAACTACCGGCACCGTATATCCAATGCGCAATCAGACCGTGAACTTGTGCACCACTTTCGCGCTATCGTTCAGGTCGAACAAATCAGTGACGTCGACCGTCACTTCGGAATCGTCTTTCAAGGTATATCCAATCGTCACGGTTCCGGTGGCTCCGGGCTGGACTTCGGCGAAATCAGAATTGGAATCGTATCCGGCAGGGTTCTCGCTGTAAATGGCGGTGTCGAGAGCTTGCCCATTTTGGAACACTTGCGGGCTGGCGAGGACTGCAAACGAATTGTTTTTATCCGTGTTGTTGGTCCATTCGAATGTGACCAACACCGTGGGCTGATTGTTATAGTCGTTGTTGCTACGTACCGCGGAGACGATTTTCACATGCATGGTCTTCAAATCGCCTTCCATATCCTGATCGCCCTTCGGCTGATTTTTTGCGGAGCCTTTTGCGGATGATTGTGAGCTTGACACGCCGGTGGCCTCGTCTATGGCCTTGCTTGCTGCGGACTGCATGGCCAGAGTAATGACGATGGCCAACACCGACAGCACCGCAGCGACAATCGCCAATGCCTTGCCGCGCTTTTTACCGCGGAACGTGCCGACCAATGCCACAATCGCAAGAATCACGCCAATGAAACCGAAAATAGCAGCAATGTTGTTGATAATCGGAATGAAGCTCAGCACGAAGCCAAGCGCGCCGAACACCACGCCGACAATGCCGCACACAGTCAGTCCCTTCTCTTCCTGATAGACCGGCTGCAGCGGGGGTTGGGGTTGGATGGGCTGCTGCGGGGCGATGTAACCACTCATGATCGTTCCTTCTTCTCGAATCGGTTGAGACACTTTCGAGGGTACGGAATTCCGCGCTGGACCGGTATTGGACGAAAGGTCATTCCCGTCTGCACTTTGGGGCGTGCGAAACGCACGGAAGAACAATGGCGTCTTTCGGGAACGGGCCCAATAATGGTAGCTATGAGCGAGACGACGAATTCCCCAGCCCCCATCGAAGTGCCAGTACGCACCAGAATCTGGCAAAGTGTGGTGATGGTGGTTTGCGCGGATTTCATGTGCATGGCGCAGACCGCGTTCGCCTCGCAACGTTTCGACCAGGATTCCGCCGCATACGTTTGGATGGTGTTCTGCGTGCTGCTGTCGTTCGTGGTCGGTCTGCTGCTGCTCGCCCGTTCCCGTTATCCACATGCCACATTCGTCGCCGCATGCGTGGCCGTGCTGGTTTTCCCGTACGATTCCACCATCGCGTTGATGGCGTTGACCGCGCTGTTGGCTCGTCGCAATGACACGAGGACGACGGTTCGTGCGATCGCGGCGGGCAGCTTCGTCACACTTGTGGCGCAGGTGCGTGATACGTTGCGCCCGCCGGAGGCGTCCATCTGGCATATGGTGTTCGCCAAACCGGATACCGGCAGCCAATATGGCACCGACCTAATCATGCTTGCCGATGACCGCACCATCGTCATCACCGCGATAGTTGCGGCATTGTTGGAGCTGGCCATCGCGACTTTGGCGGGATTGCATATCCGATCCCGCGCCTTGGCATCGCTGGCAACGGCCAAGGCGGACGCGGCGGATGCGCAGGTGGCTCAACTCAAAACCGCGATCGACAGTCAGCAGCTGGCCGACGCGATCGCTGCCGAAGCGCATGACACGCTTGCCCATTCGCTTTCCCTGCTGGCGTTGAATGCGAGCGCGCTGCAAGCCGAGTCGAAGAAGCTCGCGGCCGAAGCGGGAAGTCTGGACGCCGGCCAACTGGCCGGGCAGGCCAGCCGAATCGCGGACAAAACCGAGGAGATTCGCAAACAGGCGGCAGGAGCGTTGGACGAGGCGCACAGTGTCATCGACATGCTGCGTCATCCGGAACAGGCGAAGGCGCAACTGGCGCCGTCCGATGAGACGTCGTTGACCCGTGAATCGTTGGATGCGCTTCTCGGAGACGCACGTGCCGCCGGCATGCGGCTCAACACGTGGATCGACATCCAGCAATTGGGCCAGCTCAACAGGGAAACCGGCAAAATCGCCTATCGAGTCCTTCAGGAGGGGCTGACCAATGCGAGCCGTCACGCGCCGGGAGCCCCGGTATCGGTGGAACTCACCGTGAACCCCACCGTAGGCGTGCACGCGCATGTGTCCAATCCAACTAATCCGTCCGTTCCGGCAGCATCGGCGGATGCCACGCGTCCCGCCATGGATTCCAAAAACGCTTTCCGTACCGGTGCCGGATTGCCGGGATTGGCCGAGCGCGTCCGGCAGGCCGAAGGAACATGTCGATTCGGTTTTGACGCACGACACGCGTTCCATGTTGATGTGCAGCTACCATGGGTTGAGTGAGCAGCGAAGAGAACAGCGATGACAGGCCGATAACGGTTGGCGTGATTGATGACGATCCGATGATTTGCCAGGCCATGCGGCTGATTCTCGAAGATTATTCCACCGGCAGGCTCAATGTCGTTTTCACCTGCACCGATGGCGGTCAAGCGGTCGACGAGGCCGGCAGGCATCATCCGGATGTGGTGTTGATGGATGTAGCCATGCCCGGCATGGACGGCATCGAGGCGACACGAAGACTGCGCGCACTTCCGCAGCCGCCGCATGTGCTGATACTGACGTCCTTGAGTCCGAGCGGGACCGTGGAGAGGGCCGTCGAGGCAGGCGCCGAGGGTTTTGTCTCCAAAACCGATGCACCGGAGGACATCATCCGCCGCATCACCGATGTGGGCGACG
>ENA-OOZX01000465-OOZX01000465.1-human-gut-metagenome-genome-assembly--contig:-NODE-465-length-36544-cov-2.719998_pt1 | contig 36544 bp, 38 predicted proteins | sample MGYA00241048_ERZ501412 | MGnify/ENA primary metagenome ERZ501412 (study PRJEB25962, sample SAMEA2042518) | human gut metagenome | biome: human gut; feature: human-associated habitat; material: faeces... | reverse complement strand
AGCAGTAGAAGCGAATGCAGAAAACATGAGCAAATTAAAAGCAAAACAAGATTCTAATGCATTTAAAAAATCACAAGAAAAAGAAGAAGCAGAAAGAATAGCAGAAAAACTATCAAAAATACAATTAAGAATTAAAGTAAAATCAGGAGCAAATGGAAAAATATTTGGAGGAGTATCTTCAAAAGAAATAGCTGAAAACTTGGAAAAACAATATCAAATAAAAGTTGATAAAAAGAAAATAGATTTAAAAGAAACAATAAAAACTTTAGGAATGATTACTGTGGACATTAAGTTATTTGAAGGTGTAATTGGAAAAGTAAAAGTAGATATAATTTCTGAATAATTATTAAAAACTTTGGGGGAATAGAAATGGATATAGGAAAAATACCACCACATGATGTAGAAGCAGAGCAAGCAGTTATAGGTAGTATGCTTACAGATAAAGAAGCGGTAGCAAGTAGTATAGAAACACTAAAAGAAGAAGATTTTTATAGAGAAGACAATAGAATAATATATTCAGCAATGCTAAATTTATATAATAGAGCGGAACCAATAGACTTAATAACAGTAAAATCAGAATTAGAAACAATGGGAAAATTTGAGCAAGTTGGAGGATTTGAATATTTAGCAGAATTGCCAGAAAAAGTACCAACAACAGCAAATGCTACAAAATATATAAAAATAGTAGAAGAAAATGGTGATTTTGATAGAGTTGAAAGATATAAAAAAATAAAACAAGAATTAAGGAAAGCTTTAAATACTAGTGGTTGGGATGGTAGATGGTATAAAAGAGCATTTACAGATGATGGTCAAGTACTTGGAAGTATGGAAAATGAGGAATGTAGAATAGATAGTATAGCGCAAAGTTGGTCAATAATATCAAATGCGGGTGATAATGATAAGAGATATATATCAATGGAAAGTTTGGAAAATCATCTTGTTGATAAAGAAAATGGAATAATAAAATTGTTAGATCCACCATTTGAAAAAGGTAAATTAGAACCTGGATATATAAAAGCGTATTTGCCTGGAGTAAGAGAAAATGGAGGCCAGTATACACATGCAAGTTGTTGGGTAGTTATTGCAGAGGCTATGTTAGGCTTTGGTGAAAAGGCATTTGAGTTATATAAAATGATAAATCCGATAGAACATGCTAGAACAAAGGAGATGGCCCAAAAATATAAAGTAGAACCTTATGTAATACCAGCAGATATTTATGGTGCAGGAAATTTGGTAGGAAGAGGTGGCTGGACATGGTACACAGGTTCATCTTGTTGGTATTATAAAGCTGGAGTAGAATATATATTAGGAATAAAAATAGAGAAAGGAATTTTAAAAATTAATCCATGTATACCTAAAGATTGGAAAACTTTTTCTGTAAGATATAAATGGAAAAATACACTTTATAATATATTAGTTGAAAATCCAAATGGGAATGAAATAGGTGTTAAGAAAGTAGTTATTGATGGTAAAGAGCAAAGTTCTAATGAGATTAGGCTTCAAGAAAATGCTGGTGTTATAAATGTAGAGGTGTTTTTGAGTTAAGATTTTTCGGCTAAAAATGATTTAAAAATCAAAAAAACACTTGTGTAAATGTAAGAATTGTGATATAAATATATTTGAAATAAAACTACGAAAGGGCGGAGTTTTTGTGGAAAATATGAACAAGGATGTAAAAACAGTTTTAATAGTAGATGATGAACAGGCTATAATAGATGTTTTAAAATTTAATTTGTTAAAAGAGGGTTATAGAACAATAGAGGCTAAAGATGGGCAAACAGGATTAGAAATGGCTTTAAAGGAAAGACCAAATTTGATAATGCTAGATATAATGTTACCAAAAATGGATGGTTTAACAGTATGCCAAAGAGTAAAAAGTGTTGTTAATATACCAATAGTTATATTGACGGCAAAAGATGAGGAAGTTGATAAAATAGTAGGATTAGAACTCGGTGCTGATGATTATATCACAAAACCATTTAGTGTAAGAGAGCTAATTGCTAGAGTCAAGGCCAATATTAGAAAAGCAGATGTGACTTTAGATCAACAAACAAATGAAATTACTGAAACAGAAAAGCCTAAGACTAAAGCTAATAAAATAATAGTAGGTGATTTGGAATTAGATTTAGATAGATTTGAAGTGAAGGTAAGAGGAAAAGTAATTGATTTAACACTTAGAGAATTTGAGGTATTAAAATTCTTAGCAAGTCAACCTGGTCAAGTTACAACGAGAGAAATATTACTTGAAAAAGTGTGGGGATATGAATATTATGGTGATATTAGAACTGTAGATGTTACTGTAAGAAGAATAAGAGAAAAGATTGAAACAGATACATCAGCACCGAAAATTTTAATTACTAAAAGAGGAGTAGGTTATTATATTGCAACAGAATAATATTACCAAAAATTGACATTTTTGATTTTTAGAGTTATAATATATTTGTAATAAAAAATTATATTATAACTCTTTGAATATTTTCAAAGAGAAATCAAAAGAAAAGAGGAACAGACAGCTATGGACGAGAGACTAATGAAACAAATAATAATTGATGGTGTAAAGGCAGGAAAATGGCAGTATCTTAATGAATTTGTTAAGTATGCTATTAGCAGAATGGCAATTCAGAATCAAGATGTTACTATTGCACAAGTTTTTGATGAATGGGCTGAAAACAGATGCATAAATCCATCAGAAACAAATTTTTCTGAGTTAAGATTGAACTTAGATTATTATTTGCCAAAGGAAAAATATAAAGCTATTTCACATTTATGTGATTTGCTTTATGTTTAAGTGAAGTAAATCTGGTTGAAAAGCTAATTTTCAACCAGATTTATATTTTATATTATAGGAAAGTTCTTTGAACTTTCCTATAATATAAAATATAAAAAGGCACAGAAATTTGTTTTGTAAATTTTGCTCACGAACAAAAATGCGGATTTTTAATGTTTTAAATAGTACAAATGCTACTATTAATGTTTGCTTTTGTTTAGTTGTTTTAAGTGATACTTGAAAGACAATATAAACACATAAGTACCAAAATATGGAAGGTGAACTAAAACAATATAGGTCTTAAAATGTCGAATATTGCGATGAAAAGTCAAAAAATAAAGTAAATTTGGTTGACAGGGCGACGTGATAGGCGTCATGACGGCCGACAACACCGACGCCAACCTGAAGAATTATAATTCCAATTTTTTATTTCAAATTTTTAAATCTAAAAAAATCCACATTAACAGAAGAAAGAAAATAATTTTAGAGAGGAGGTACATAAGCATAAAATAATGAATCAAGAATTAGTTTGTAATAGAAATTATGTATTAAAGAAAATACTGTCTAATGAAAACTATAAAAATATAATAAAAGACATGATACAAAGTATATTGAAAATAGATATACAAAAAATAGGTCTGAATAGTTATATAGATATTCTTGAAAAATATATTCCTGCATATCAAAAAATGGGAGTAGTTGATGTTAGAGTAATGACTAAAAAAGGAGAAGAGTTTAACATAGGAATACAATTTGTAGATGGTAAACATATTCAGAAAAAGATAGCATTATATTATTTATTTGTTCATTCAAATCAAATTTATTATGAAGATCAAAGAAAAATAGCTAAGACAATTACTATTAATATCTTAGATTTTACGTATTATCAAACTTTGGAGTATCATAAAATAGAATTTTTAAATAAGTTTAAGTCAATAGATTTTAGTGAAGAAAATGCGGAAACGCATATCGTAGAATTACCCAAATTTAAAATTAATAATGATAAAAAAATGTCAAAACAAGAGCAATGGATTGCATATTTTAAAGGTGCGGATGCAAAAGTAATAGAAAAAATAAAAGAAGAGAATATTTATATAAAATATTTAGATGAACTAGTGAAAGAATATTGGAGAAAAGAAAAAATATAGAAAAGAAAAATAAAAAAGAATAGAATAACAAATATAGGAAATTGCACTTGAAATGCAATTTCCTAGACTATGTATTATTTTTAATGTGCAGATTTGGCACCATTTTTTAATGTGATTTTTACAACAGTTCCTTCTTCTACTTTTGAATTTGCTGGTGGATCTTGAGATACCACGGTACCAGTTCCATCTATTGAAACATTTAGATTTAATGAGTGCAGAGCATTTTGTGCTTGTGCTGAAGTTTTTAAATTTAAGTCAGGTACTGTAACAGAAGTTCTAGCAGTGTTTGTATTATCATAAAGCATTATTATAGAGTCTTTTGATAATGAAACTCCAGGTTTTGGAACTTGGTCAGATACTGTAGTTTCGTTTTTATTTTGACTGGTTACAGATTTTACTTTGAATCCGGCATTAGTTAATACTTTTTCTGCTTCTGTAAATGTTTTATTTCTGACATCAGATATTTGTACTAGGTTTGAAGAATTTGTGTCTGTTGATTCAGAAGGTACTCCCATAATTGGTAAGATTTCTGTTAACATTTGAGATGCAACAGGTGCTGCGACTTGACCACCTTGTTGACCTTTGTTTAAACCATAGAAACATACAAGTAAAACAATTTGAGTATCTTCAACAGGTGAGATTGCAACAAAAGATGCAACATAACCTTCACTTTCTTTGCCATCTGGTGGTTCAGATGTACCAGTTTTTCCACCAACAGAATATCCAGTAACAGCACCACGGTAACCTGTACCATCAACTACAACTGATTCCATTAATTCTTTCATTGTATTTGCAGTTTCTTTAGAAAGGACTTGTCTTACTTGAGTTGGTTCTATAGATGTGACTGCACCAGTATCTGTATTAGTGATTTTATCAACGATCATTGGTTTCATTAAAATTCCATCATTTGCAATCGCTGAGATTGCTGTAATCATCTGCAAAGGGGTGATATTAAGCCTTTGCCCAAAAGACATTGTAGCAAGTTCAACATCTGCTACACTTGATTCTTTAGTAAATAGAGAATTAGATTCACCATATAAATTGCTACCTGTTGTATCAAATAGTCCATAAGCATGGTAATAGTTATATAAAGTTTTAACACCAATTCTTTTTCCTAATTGCATTAATGCAGGGTTACAAGATTTTTCTAAAGCTTTTCTTAATGAAAGTGAACCATGTGGGGTTGTACTCCAACAACTAATTTTTTTGTCTGCTACTTGTTCATATCCGTTACAAACAAAGTCACCTTCTACATCAGGAGTTGTTATGTGTTCTTCTAAAGCGACAGATGCTGTTATTAGTTTAAATACAGAACCTGGTTCGTATAAGTCTGATACGCATTTATTTCTCCACATTGAGTGTAAAGCATTACTTTTATCTTCTGATGATAAAGAATCATAAGTAGAAGCAATACTACTGTTTGGAGTAAAAGGTGTATTAAGGTTGTAGTTAGGATAATCAGCCATTGCTAAAATTTTTCCTGTTTTTGGATTCATAGCAATACATGTTCCACCACTTTTAGCATTTAAGTTGACACATGCCTGTGAAAGATATTTTTCGACTATAGTTTGTATATTATAATCAATTGTTAAAGTTAAGTCACTACCATTTTCGGCAGAGATATATCTTTCTTCTGCATTTGGTATTTCTTCTTGGTCACTACCTTTTGAACTTACAATTTTTCCGGGTGTACCTTGTAAAACAGAGTTATAGGTTGATTCTAAACCTACTATTCCAGAGTTATCTGTACCACAGAAACCAAGGACATTTGAAAGAACTGTGTCATGAGGATAATAACGTTTTGAGTCTTCGTCTATATTTATTCCAACAGATATTTTATTTTCTTTCATCCATTTTTGAAGTGTTTCTACTTTGTCTTGATCTATTTTTTTTGCAATTGTTTCTACTTGAGAATTGCTTTTAACTTTTTCTAATGTTTCATTATAATCTAGTTCGAAAATGTCTGATAATCCTTTGGCTACTTTTTCTTTTAGTTCGTTAGTTTTTTCATCAGTTGAGTCAGTTATTTTTTGGGGATTTATTGTTATGGTGTCTACTGCTACACTACTTGCTAAAGTTTTGCCAGTAGAATCATAAATGTTTCCTCTTTTGGGGCTGATTATTTGATTTATTGCTTGTTGAGAATATGCTTTTTCTTTTAAATATGCTCCATCAACAAATTGAATTACAGCAAGTCTAGTAACTAGTAGTACAAAGATTATGATAGTTATTAGAAAAATAGTTTTTAATTTTTTTGTGTGTATAAAGTTTTGTGAAGTAAATTCTTCATTTATGTTTAATATTTTTTTATTTGATTTATCTTTTTTATTTTTTTTCATATTTAATATCATTCCTTCCATAAGGTATAAACCTGGTTGGATTTTAACCTTAATTATTCTTTGGTAAGAAAATTATGTAAAAGTATTGTATAATAAAACACTGTAAAAATCAATAAGTTTATGAAAAAAGGAGGCAAAAAATGTTATCAATAGTGCAAACAATTTCTTTAATAGGTTTGAACGGAAATTTAGTAGAAGTTCAGACAGATATAACTGGTGGGCTACCAAATTTTGAAATTGTAGGTTTACCAGATATTGCTGTTAGAGAATCTAAAGAGAGAATAAAATCAGCAATAAAAAATTCTGGAGTTGAATTAAATAGTAGAAAAATATTAATAAATTTAGCACCATCAGATATTAAAAAAGAGGGAAGTGGATATGATTTGCCAATTGCAATAGGAATATTATTAGCAATTGGAGCTATAAAAAATTTTAATACAAAATCAGTAATATTTATAGGAGAATTGGCATTAGATGGAAAAATAAATAAAGTGCCAGGAATCTTACCTGTGTGTATAGAGGCAAAGAAAAATAAAATAAAAATAGTTTTTGTTCCAAAGGAAAATGAAAAAGAGGCAACTATAATAGAGGGATTGCAAATAGTTGCAGTAGCAAATCTTATAGAAGTAATGGAATTTATAAATCAAAATAAAGAAGTAGGAGAAACGAAAAAAAATATAAACTTTGAAGATGAAAATTTTAAAGTTTCCGAAATAGATTTTTGTGATGTGAAAGGACAGGAAAATGCAAAAAGGGCATTAGAAATAGCAGCAGCAGGTTGGCACAATTGTATTCTTACTGGAAGTCCGGGTGGTGGTAAGACAATGCTTGCTAAAAGATTACCAACTATTTTACCGAAGTTGACTTTTGAAGAAGCACTTGAGATAACCAAAATTCATAGTATAGCTGGAACTTTAAAAAGTGATACAGGTATTATAACAACTAGACCATTTAGAACTCCACATCATACAATATCAACAACGTCAATGGTGGGTGGAGGAAGAATACCTAAGCCGCGGCGAAATAAGTTTGGCACATTATGGTGTTTTGTATTTAGATGAAATATTAGAATTTAGAAAAGAAACTTTAGAAACACTTAGAGGACCTTTAGAAGATAAAGAAGTAACTATTTCTAGGCTATGGGCTAGTTTAACATATCCATGTAATTTTATGCTGATAGCTAGTATGAATCCGTGCCCTTGTGGGTATTATGGAAGTAGTATAAAAAATTGTATATGTAGTCCAACATCTATAAAAAGATATTTGTCCAAGCTAAGTGGACCATTATTAGATAGAATAGATATAAATGTAAACATACAACCATTAGAGTATCAAAACTTTAAGGAAAATGAAAAAATTGAAACATCAAAACAAATAAAAGAAAGAGTAGAAAAGGCTATAAAAATGCAGAGAGAAAGATATGCAAATATGGATATTTTGTATAATAGTGAATTGACGCCAAAATTAATAGAAAGGTATTGTAAGTTAGATAATGTTGGAAATAAGATTATGGAAAAGGCTTTTATAAATTATGGCTTAACTGCAAGAACATATACAAGAATTCTTAAAGTTGCAAGAACAATTGCGGATTTAGAAGGGAATATGAAAATTACAGCAAAAAATATAGCTGAAGCTATTCAATATAGATTTGTAAATTAGTGTTAGATAAAAGATGTATTTTGTAATAAATATAATTAGTTGTGATATTAGAATGAATATTTGTAATATAGCATGGCTTTTGTATATTCTTAGAAAGGAAGTGTTGAAATTAGTAGATAGAAAAATAATATATTTTGAAGATAAAGAATATCCATTAGAATTAAAGAGATTAAAACAACCACCACAACAATTATATGTTATTGGAAATACAGAATTATTAAAAGGTGAAAATACCAAAATTGCTATTGTTGGTACAAGAAAAAATACGGAATATGGAAAATATATGGCATTAAATTTTTCAAAAAAATTAAGTGCAAATGGAATCATTGTTATTAGTGGTTTAGCAAAAGGAATTGATAGTTATTCACATATTGGTGCAATGGTAGAAAAGTCAAAGACTATAGCGGTACTTCCTTGTGGCCTAGAAAATATATATCCAAAAGAAAATCAAAATTTATATAAAATAATTGTAGAAAATGGAGGATTAGTGATAACAGAATATGCTGATAGAGTAGAAGCAGATAGTTATAAATTTACTGAAAGAAATAGAATTGTAGCTACATTGAGTAAAGGAGTTTTAGTGGTGGAAGGTGATTATAGGAGTGGAACAAGAAATACAGCAAAAATTGCGGCTGAATTAAATTTACCGATATTTTGCATACCAAGTAATTTGGATAGTAAAAAAGGGTATGTGCCAAATCTTCTTATTAAAAAAGGAGGTTATATGGTGACTTCTGAAAATGATATTATAGATAAAATAAAAAATAGAGTGAAACAAAGAAGAGAGGTTAAAATGAGATTTGAAGATGATATAGAAGAACAATTTTATAATAAATTTAGAGAAATGGATGTAGAGAAAAAGAATGTAATAGAGCAGAAAGTTGATGGTGTAGAATATAAGGTGTATAGTTTTATAAATGATAAGCCTATAGATATAGATGAACTTGTGGAGTGTACGAATATGGATGTTCAAGAGATAAATTATGAAATTACGATGTTGACTTTGGAGGAGAGGGTTGTGGAGCTGCCTGGGAGAAAATATATTTTGAAGGGAAAAGGTTGAAAAATAATTATAATTTTGGCTGCGTTAACTTCCATTTAAAACACGGTTACATACACAGAGTATGCGCTCTTGCATTTTAAATGAAAGTTGCCTTGCCAAAATTTAATTTTTTTCCAACTAAGTTTGTGCCTTGGGAAAGGGAGAAAATGAAAATAAATAATAGAATAGGAAAAATAGGAGAAAAGTTGGCTGCAGAATATTTGGAAAAACATGGTTATGAAATTATTACTACTAATTTTTATACTAAGAGAGGTGAAATTGATATTATAGCAAGGAAAGATAATGAAATTGTTTTTGTAGAGGTGAAAACTAGAAGCAGTGATAGTTTTGGTAAGCCTGTAGAAGCGGTTAACTATTTTAAACAAAAACATCTGTATCAAACAGCAAAATACTATATGTATAAAAAATGTCATGAATTAGATTATATTAGATTTGATGTAATAGAAGTATATATAAAATATGGAAAAGTCAAGATAAATCATATAAAGCAAATATTGTAAAAAATATTATAGCATGGTATAATATTTAAGAAATTAATGTTTATAAAAATTTTGGAGGGAAGAATTTTATGCCGACTATATTAGATGAAACAAGATTTATATTGAATAAATATAATATAAAAGCAGATAAGAAATTAGGACAAAACTTTTTGATAAGTGATGAAGCTGTTAGTAAAATAATAGATAGTAGTGATATAACTGAAACCGATTTAGTAATAGAGATTGGACCAGGACTTGGAACTTTAACAAAAGAATTATTGGAAAGGGCTGGAAAAGTTATATGTATTGAACTAGATTCTAGAATGGTAAAAATATTAAAAGAAAGGTTTTCTTTATATGATAATTTTGAAATAATTCATGAAGATGTTTTAAAGGTTGATTTAGAATTAATAATACAAAATGAAAAAAAGAAAGAAAGTATAAAAAATGCAAAAATTGTTGCGAATTTACCGTATTACATAACAACTCCAATAATTATGAAATTGTTAGAAGAAAAATTGGATTTAACTACTATTACAGTAATGGTGCAAAAAGAAGTTGCAGATAGATTAACAGCAATACCAGGGTCTAAAAAGGCTGGTGCAATTACTTATAGTGTATATTATTATGCTGAGGCTTTTGAAATTTTGGAAGTATTACCAGAAAACTTTATACCAGCTCCTGAAGTGACTTCTGAGGTAATTCAATTTAAAATTAGAAAAGAATTACCAATATGTGTAGATGATGATAAGAAACTTTTTAAAATTATTAAATGTGCTTTTACACAAAGAAGAAAAACATTATTGAATTCTCTAGTAAATACTAATATTTTGAATAATAAGGAACAAGGAATAAAAATTTTGAAAGAATTAGGCTTAAAAGAAAATGTAAGACCAGAAGAATTAAGTTTGAAAGATTTTGCTCGAATTTCAGATAGAGTTTAAAAAAATATTGCAATTTTAAATTTTATATAGTATACTTGTAACATAAAAATATGGGGTATAAAATAACTGATAGGAGGGCATAATTATGCGGAAATCAGAAAAACCATTTATGGTAGAGTTTTCTGGAACACCAGAAGCAGGAAAGACTACAGCTATTAATGCAGTGGTAAATATGCTTGAAAGAGATGGATATAAAACAATTATTCTTGAAGAATCTGCGGGAAAATTGCCAGTAGAAATACCAAAAGGAATATTTGATGCAAATTTATGGATGCATTATATTACACAAGCTGGTATTTTAAAGGCATGTTATACAACAGCTGATGTTGTATTAATAGACAGAGGAATTATTGATAGCCAATTTTATGCTTGGAAATTTTATCAAGAAAAAATGGTGTCAAAACAAGAATATTCTGCTTTTCAAAAGCAATGTTTAGAAGGTGTTAATCCAGATTTGTTTTTAGGATTAATGGTATCACCCAAACTTGCGGTTACAAGGCGTGGAGGTGAGGGAAGAATAGTCAATGAAGGTTATATAGAGAAATATAACAAATTTTTTATTGAGTATTTTGATAGAATCCAATTAACAAAAGGCCTTATAAGAACAGATAAAATTAATGTATTAGAAATGAATAATAAAGTTTATGATACAATTTTAAAAGTTTTGAAAAAATAGGGAAAAAGGCACAGAAGCTTTAACTTTTGTGCTTTAAATTTATGATAAAGGAATGATATTAAGTATGCAAAAATTTATGGAAAAAATAAAACAAATAAGTAAAGGAAATGAAAAAATAGCTATTTTTGTGGATATGGATGGAACTATTGCTGTTTATAATGTATATCAAGATGAAAGTGTTTCTAAAAAGATGGAAGATGAATATTTAAAAGTAGAACCTGTGAATTATGTAATAAATGTATTGGAACAATTAGATAAATTAGAGAATGTTGATATATATATTTTAACTTTATCAAGAACATTGAAGATTACTGAACAAAAAAAAGAATGGCTAAGAAAAAATGTACCATTTGTAAAAGAAAATAACTGGATAATAATTACAAAGGAAATAAATGAGTATTCTAAGGAAAATAGGGATATAGTAAAAGCAGAAAAAATGAATGAAAAATGTAATGAATATAATAAACTAATTTTATTAGATGATGATCATAAAATTTTAAAAGAAACTCAGAAAATGTTAGGAGATTATGGAAGGGTATTTCATATTTCTTCAATTTTGGTATAATGAAATCAAAAATTATTTTCAAATTTAGTTAAATATGTTATAATATAAATGTTAAAGTAAAATAAGAAGGGATGGTGTTAGAAAATGAATCAAATATTAGTAACTGAAAAATTATATGTAACACCAGAACTGAAAAAAAAGAAAAAAATATATAAAATTAATTTTATATTGTCATTAGTTATAATTGTTCTAATTGTTTCAATATATTTTTATATAGATTATAAGAGAAATAAAAGCGCTCAAGTATCTGAACAAATATTAGCTGATATTAATCAAACTCAAGAAGAAGTGGAAAAAACAAAGAAAAAAGCACAGAGTGAGGTGTTAACAGTAGTATTAAATAATGCTCAAGAAGATTTAAAAGTTGAGTCATTAGAAAGTACAGATAATTATGAAACTTTAAGGGAAAAAAAGCAAACTACTGAAGATGGATATAGTTATTATACAATTGCTAAAATAGAAATACCAAAATTGAATTTAAATTATCCTATAATAGAAGGGGAAACAGGTTCTGAAAAAGAAACAGAAGAATTATTAAAATTATCACCATGTAAATTGGCAGGACCAAATCCGAATGAAACAGGAAATTTTTGTGTTGTAGGACATAATTATAGAAATCAAAGATTTTTTAGTAAGGTTCCAACACTTGAGATAGGTGAAGAAATATTGATAACAGATTTAACAAAAGATGTAAAAGGTAATACTGTTAAATATAAAATATATAATAAATATAATGTAGATCCAGAAGATGTTAGTTGCTTAGAGCAAAAGACTAAAGGTAAAAATGAAATAACACTTATTACATGTACAGATGATAGTAAGCAAAGAGTTATTGTTAAAGCAAAAGAGGTATAGTTAAAAATTAAGTTTTAGTAAAGTTGGAAAGTGTTACAAATAAATATAAAAATTTAGCAAATTAAAAACTCGTAGTATTATATTTTTTAGAAGTATAATATTACGAGTTTTATATAATATATTGAATATTATATGTTTGGAGCATATTCGACAACTAGGATAAAACATTCATATAAATTGTTTGATTCCGTATCTGGTAATAATTCATAAGTTATTTTTATTGGTAATGTATGATAATAATCAACTAATTTTTTGTAATGTTCTATAAAGTTAATTATCTGTTCATCTGTAAAATCCAAATACCAAGTTTGTGCTGCCTGGAAACTAAGTATGTCTCTAAAATGCTCCAAAGATTGTGGTAAAATAAAATAACGAATTTTCTTTTCTGCTAAAATACCTATTTTGGTAATTTTATGAGTCATAAGAAATCCCCCTTTGGTTTGTTAAAATAATAATATCATAATGAGTGTAAAAGTCAATAGATTTTTTAAATTCAATATGTAATTACTAGTTAGCTATAAGAACAAAATAATGATGTATAAAAAAATTAAAAAAATTCCTAAAAATACTTGCAAAATTAAAAAAGATATATTAAAATTAAATTGTAGTGGTAAAAAGTGGAACAAAGTGGTAGAAAAGTGGAAAGAGGTGAAGCCAGATGTTGATGGGAGAGTATAGTCATTCTTTAGATACAAAAGGAAGATTGATAATGCCAGCAAAATTAAGACAAGACATCGGGGATAAATTCATCTTAACAAAAGGGTTAGATGGATGTTTATTTGCGTTCTCTCAAACAGAATGGAATAACTTTGAAGAAAAACTAAAAGGTCTACCATTATCAGATAAAAATGCTAGAAATTTTGTTAGATTCTTTTTATCAGGAGCTACGGAGTGTGAAATAGACAAGCAAGGTAGATTTCTAATACCTACAAATTTAAGAATATCTGCAAATTTGGAAAAAGATGCAATAATAATTGGAGTGGGTACAAGAATAGAAATTTGGAATAAAGAAACATGGGAAAAATGTGACGAAGAAATATCAGCAGATGAGATTGCGGAAAATATGGCAAACTTAGGTATATAACTTGAAAAAGTTTATATAAAAGCTAATGATGAATATTTGAAATACAAAAGTATTTAATGATACTAAAGAAGAATGTACAAAAGTTTTAAACAAAAGACTAAAATACAAAAGATGTTTGAACATAAGAAAAAATACTTAAAAGAAAAGTTTGCTAAAGATAACAGAACACAAGAAAAATAATTAAGTCACATTAGAAAAGAATACAAAAGGTGGTTTTAAACATAAGAAAATATTAGATTACGAAAGATATTTATAAAAAACATAAGCGTAGTATACTTTTTGATAAGGCAGCTGGAATATTCCAGCTGCATAAGAACCTTAAAATAAAAATAAAGAGGTATTAAATTGAAATTTGAACATAAACCAGTAATGTTAAATGAATGTATAGAAGGTTTAAATATAAAGAAAAACGGAATATATGTTGATGGGACATTAGGAGGAGCAGGACATAGTAAAGAAATAGCAAGAGCATTGAATAATACTGGAATATTGATAGGAATAGATAGAGATCAAGATGCTTTAAATGCTGCAAAGGAAAATTTAAAAAATTATAATAATGTTAAATATATACATGGAAACCATGATGATATAATAGATATATTAGAAAATGAAAATATAGATGGAGTAGATGGAATATTATTAGATTTGGGAGTATCATCATATCAATTAGATGAAAGAAATCGCGGTTTTAGTTATTTGGGTGAAAATATATTAGATATGAGAATGGATAAAACCCAAGAGTTAACGGCAAAAAAAGTGGTAAATGAGTATAGTGAAGAGGAATTAAGTAATTTAATTTATGAATATAGTGAAGAAAGATTTGCTAGAAAAATAGCTTTTAATATTTGTAAAAGAAGAGAAGAGAAAGAAATAGAAACTACAAAAGAATTAGTAGAAATAATAGAACAATCTATACCAAAATCTAAGCAAAATGATGGGCATCCTGCTAAAAGAACATTTCAAGCAATACGAATAGAAGTAAATAATGAAATAAAACCATTGTTTAATACTATATTAGATTGTATAAAATGCTTAAATGCTAAAGGTAGACTTTGTGTTATTACATTCCATTCTTTAGAAGATAGAGCGGTAAAAAAAGCAATGCTTGAAGCTAAAGGAAAGTGTACATGTCCACCTGATTTACCATATTGTGTGTGTGGTGCGAAGTCAGAAGGAAAAATAATAACAAGGAAACCAATTGTTGCAACGAAAGAAGAACAGGAAGAAAATTCAAGAAGTAAGAGTGCAAAACTTAGAATTTTTGAAAAAATATAATTGCTGAATAAAAACTAAAGAAGGGAGGAAGATAAAGATGGCTAGAAATGCTTATCAATATGATACTAATCCTAGAAAAATCCAAACAGAAGAACAAATTCCTAGGAAAAATAGAAGAGAAAAAAATGCAAGACTAAAAGTTGTAAATGAAAAGCCAAAGCAACAAGTTAAAGTATCAAAAGAGCAAAAAAGAAAACATGTAAAGTTAACAGTGTTTGCATTGTTAGCATTTGCAGTATTATTAGCTATTAGTTATCAAAACTCTCAAATAACAGTAAAATTTAATGAAATGCAAGAGCAAAAGAAAAAATTGGCTACAATGCAAAAAGAAAATGAACAATTAGAAATAAATATAGAAAATAGCTTAAATATAAAAAACATTGAAAAAGAAGCAAAAGAAAAATTAGGAATGGAAAAATTAACTAATAAACAGACAGTATATGTAACACTACCTAAAAAAGATTATGTAGAATCAGCAACTGAAAAAGTTGTATTAAAAGAGGAAAAAACATGGTTGCAAAAAATTGCAGATTGTTTATTTCCAAATTCATAGTAATTAAAATAATAAGCCTCTAATAGATATTATTAGAGGTGTTTTTGTATGAATACATATAGAAGAATAAAAGATAAATCAATGACAAGCGAAATATCTATTAAAAAGAGAATGAGAAATATATTGTTTATAACATTTTTAGTATTTACAATATTAATAGGAAGAATAGGATTTATTCAAATAATACAGGGAGGAGAATTAACTTCAATGGCTTATGAGCAACAAACTTTAGATAGAGTTATAAATCCTAAAAGGGGAACAATATATGATAGTACAGGTAAATATATATTAGCAATAAGTAGTACAGTTGAAACTGTGACGGTAAATCCAGGAAATATAGCGAAGGAACAGAAAGAGCTAGTGGCAAAAAAATTATCTGAATTATTTGAGCTAGATTATGAAAAAGTTTTAAAAAAAGTGACTAAAAGAAGTTCAATGGAAACTATAGCTAAGAAAATAGAAAAGGAAAAAGCAGATGAATTAAGAAAATGGATGGAAGAAAATAAAATAACTACAGGTATAAATATAGATGAAGATACAAAGAGATATTATCCTAATAATAGTTTGGCTGCACAAATAATAGGTTTTTGTGGTAGTGATAATCAAGGTCTTGATGGAATAGAGGCAAAATATGAAAAAGAACTTGCAGGTACTAAAGGAGCAATAAAAAGACATACTGATGCTAAAGGTGCTGAAATAGGTGAAGAAGGTGAAAAATATATATCTGCAGTAGATGGAAATGATTTAGTGTTGTCAATAGATTATAATATTCAATCAATTGTAGAAAAATATTTGAAAGAAGCATGTATTGACAATGAGTGTACAGATGGTGGAAATATAGTTGCAATGAATCCAAAAAGTGGTGATATTTTGGCAATGGCAACATATCCAACATATAATTTGAATGAACCGTATTCAGCATATACTGATGAATTGCAGGGGATTTGGCCGAATTTGGAGCAGGGAGAAAAAACCAAACAATTACAAGCAGTGTGGAGAAATAGGGCTATTGCAGATACTTATGAGCCTGGTTCAACATTTAAGACAATTACAGCGTCAGCTTCTATAGAGGAAGGTTTGGTTACAGATATTGATAAACAAGGACAGTTTTGTTGTACTGGAGGAATAGAAGTAGCTGGAGTTAGAATAAAATGTTGGAGATATTATAGGCCACATGGTTCTGAGAGTTTAAGACAGGGACTTATGAATTCGTGTAATCCTGTTTTTATAGGTCTTGGTCAGAAGTTGGGTGTTCATACATATTATAGTTATTTACAGAAATTTGGATTACTAGAAAAAACTGGAATTGATTTGCCTGGTGAAGGAGGGAGTATTTTTCTAAAAGAAGAGAAAGCTGGACCTGTGGAATTAGCTACAATTAGTTTTGGTCAAAGATTTGAAATTACTCCTATTCAATTGGTTACTGCTGTTTCTAGTATTGCAAATGGTGGTAATTTGGTTCAGCCTAGAGTTGTTAAACAAATAGTTGATAGTAGAACAGGAGAGAAAAAGGATATTGATGTTAAAGTAAAATCACAGTCTATTTCTAAAGAGACTTCTGAAAAAGTTTTAAGTATGATGGAGTCTGTTGTTTCTGAGGGAACAGGTAAAAATGCTAAAGTGGCTGGGTATCGTATTGGTGGAAAAACTGGTACTTCAGAGGATGGTGTAAATACTAATAAATATGTTACTTCTTTTTTGGGTGTTGCTCCTATAGAAGATCCTCAAGTTGTTATACTAGTGACTTTATATAATCCTATAGGTAAAGGTGGACACCAAGGAGGTGGTGTGGCAGCACCTGTTGGAGGAAAAGTATTTTCAGAAATATTGCCATATTTAGAGGTAAATCAAGGAAATAAAGATGAAATTCAAGAAATGGAAAAAGTGGAAACACCAGATATAATGGGAAAGACAGTGAGAGAAGCAGAAAAAGTTTTGAAAGAAAGAAACTTAAATATGTCAATGGAAACAGAAGAAGTTGATAAGGAAGTTGCGATTATAAAAGAACAAGTACCTCAGGCAGGAATAACTGTTAATAGTGGAAGTTTGGTATATGTAAAAATAGAATAAATATTTATTTGTAAGTAATTTTGACTGTATTAAAGTGAATATATTAAAATTGATTGGTAGAAGAAATTTTGAATGAAAAATTAATAAAAAATTGATTATTTTTGTTTTTTGAGGATTAAGATTTTAATTTGGGATAAAATAAATAAAAATAATTAATATAGTGAGGTTATTTATATGGGAATTTTTGAAAATGAAAATTATAAAGTAATAAGTGATTTTATAGAAAGTAAATCTCATATATTAGGTGAGAATAGGGAATTTAATAGAGTTTATATATTATTATCAAAAAAGATCGAAGAACTAAGTAAATTGCTAAAAGAAGAAGATAAAGAAAAATTTAATGAAATATTAGAATTATTTCATAAAATGGAAGATTATTACTATGTGTTTAGCTATTCTTTGGGAGTAAAGTATGGAGAAGAACTGAAAAAACTGTGATTTTATTGATTTTATGTTAAAAATAATATATAATATTTACCAATATAGCTAAATAGCTTATTAACTAATTACCAAAAAATCAAAAGAAAGGAAGAATTTTATGAACGAACACAAAATGGATTTTGATATGAAACCAGGAGAACGGTTGGAAGTATGTGAAAGGTATGTGGCGGTTAGAGAAAAAAATGACAAAGTAAGAATTTATAACTTAGAAGGAAAATTTTTAGGACGGGTAGATTTAAGTGACAATATTGGAATTAATAGAAGTGTACTTATTGATTTACCACATAGTATATTATTTAAAGAAGGTGAGTACTGGAAGTTTATTAATTATGAAGGCGAGAGTTTATGTTATCGATTGATTGATAAAGCTGAAGTAATTTATCTTGAAGGAAAATATTATGTAGTAATTTATAACAATTCTTTAGGATTCAAAAATGCAATAGTATATACTGAAAAGGGAGCTTGTCTTATACCATTTGAAGATTACGAAGAAGTTAAGTTTTATGAATCTCATATAATATTAAAGCAGAAAGAACAATTTGAGTTGTATAGTCTTGAGCATAAGCAATTTATAGGAGAAAAATATGACGATGTGTATTACATGAATGAATTTCTTTTTTTACAAAAAGGAAATAAATACTATTTCTATTCAACTGAGTTGGCTAGAATAGAATTTGATTTTGATGCATTTTTTATTAAAATATATAAAAAAAATACATTGATACAAATTTACAAAGATGGCAAGTCAGGCTTATTGATTACTGGAAGGCGTGGAGTTAAATATGAAAGGCGTGCAAATTTTATATTTCCAATCAAATATAAAAAAATAAAAATTGTAGAAGATAAAGTATATGTATTTGATGGAAAAAATGAAAAAACTTATGAGTTGAATGAAATTATAAAGAAAGTTTTGAAAAAAGAGAAATATGGACGTGGTAAACATCAAAAAAGAGTACCTAATACAGAAATTTTTTTCAAAGGAAAAGTGAGTGTAAAATATTCTCATGTAGTATGGATGCGGGAAAATTATTTTATATGTTCAAGAAAAATCGGTTCTAATCAAAGACGTGCAAGAAAAAAAGAAAAAACAATATATGAATGTTATGATTTAGACGGAAACTATATTAATGTTATAGGAACTGTAAGAGATGAAGATGATTATTTTTGTGCTTTTATGTATAAAGAAACTCCTAATATGATAGCACTTGGGAGCAATGATTCTTATCCATTTTTTAGTAATAATGTATGGACCGTGTATGATAAGAATTGGAAACCTATTTTTATGGAAAAATTTGAACAAATAAGTGATTCTCGTAGTGATAAATTTATATATTTTACAAGAGGATATAAAGAAGATAACAAAGGTTTGATTGCTTTTTTCTCAAAGGAAGGTGAACTGCTTTTTACAATTAGAGGCTTAAAAGAAGTTATGTGTATAGAAGATTACTACATTAAAATAGAGGGATTTGATGAAAAAGTTTGGTTTTTTGATTTTTATGGAAATCTTATTTTTCAGAAGAAATTTAATTATGAGGATACTAAATATAATGAAAATTTAGTTATAGAGAAAATCGAAAATGGTTATAGAGTATGGGATTTAAAGAATAGAAAATATACCGTACTTGAGGCAGAAGAAATAATCAGTAAAGGTAGCTATAAAAAATTTTTATTAGATGTGGTAAAAGATGGCAAAGTCATGTTATATACATATACAGATGATGTGGGATTTGAAAAATTGATTCCTGGAGAATTTGTAAGTACAGAAATTGTTTATTCGGATAAGATAAGAGTTGAAACAGAGGAATATGAGAGTATTTATGATTTTAATGGTAATTTAATAGCAACAACTAAATAGTTTGTAAAAAGTCAGTAGATTTTGTGATTTCAAAATTTACTGACTTTTAATATTATAGGAAGTTCTTCGAACTTTCTATAATACTAAAAATAACAATGTACAGAAAATTTATTTCATAAATTTTCGCGCACGAACAAAGACGCGGACTTAAAAATCTTCTAGTAAGTGCCAATGTTATTAATGTCCGCTTTTGTTCCCAAAAATGGAATTAAAAAACGTAAAAAAATGTAAAAAACTCTATACAAAAAACAAAAATAGATATATAATATACTAAAATTGTAGGTAAAAATTTATCAACAAAACATAATAAAATGAAGGGATGATTCTAAATGGAATTAAAGAAAATGTTAGTAGGCCTAGAAGGACTAAAAGTAAGAGGAGATTTAAGTAAAGATATAAAAGGAATAGAAAAAAATTCAAAGGAAGTAAAAGAAGGATATTTATTTGTTGCCATTAAAGGTTTTTCTGTAGATGGACATAAATTTATAGAAAATGCAATAGAAAATGGTGCAACAGCAATAATGATAGAAGAAGGATGTAACTTAAAAGGAGTGAAATTGCCAGAAGATGTAGCAATTATTATGGCGAAAAATACAAGAGAAGCTCTAGCAATAAGTGCTGCGAATTTTTATGGAAATCCATCAGCAAAATTAAAATTAATAGGTGTTACAGGTACTAAGGGTAAGACAACAACAACATATATGATAAAAGAAATATTAGAAAAAGCAGGAAAAAAAGTAGGTTTAATAGGAACAATAGCAACATATATAAATGGAAAGAAAATAAAAGATAGTGATAGAACAACACCAGAAAGTTTGGAATTACAACAATTGTTTAGCCAAATGGTAGAACAAGGAGTAGAAGTTGTAGTAATGGAGGTGTCTTCACAAAGTTTAAAATTACATAGAGTCGATGGATGTAAATTCGATATAGTATTATTTACAAATTTTTCAGAAGATCATATTAGTCCAAATGAACATCCAGATATGGAAGATTATTTTCAATCAAAATTGAAATTGTTTAAAATGTGTAAAACAGGAATAGTTAATGTAGATGATTTGCATGGAACTAAAATACCTGGTTTATTTCCAGAAAGTAACATAACAACTTATGGAATTGATAATTTTGCAAATGTATTGGCAAAAGATATAACAATAACAAATGCTTATGTGGATTTTAAAGTAAAAATAACAGATAGAAATGAAAGGGTAAAAACAGGAATACCAGGTAGATTTAGTGTATATAATTCATTAGCAGCAATATGTGTGGCACAAAAATTTGGAATTTCACCAGAAATAATAAAAGAGGCATTATTAGAAGTAAGGGTACCTGGAAGATCAGAATTAGTAAATAATAAAAAAGAATTGACAATAATGATAGATTATGCACATTCACCAGAAAGTTTACAAAATATATTGCAAGCAGCAAAAAGTTATACCAGAGGAAGAGTAATATCTGTATTTGGATGTGGTGGAGATAGAGATAGTGGAAAAAGACCAATAATGGGTGAAATATCAGGAAAAATAGCAGATTATACAATAATAACATCAGATAATCCAAGAACAGAAGAGCCACAAAAAATAGTTGAACAAATAGAAGAAGGAATAAAGAAGACAAAGGGAAAATATGAAGTAATAGTGGATAGAACAGAGGCAATTGAAAAAGCAATAAAAATGGCTAATAAAAAAGATATAATAATATTAGCTGGAAAAGGACATGAGCCATATCAAGAAATAAGTGGAGTAAAACATCCATTTGATGAGAGAATAATAGTAAATGAAATTATAGAGAAATTAGAAAAAAATGAAAAATAGTTATAATAATGGTACAAACATAAATAAATAATAAAATCATAGAATAAAATATACAAAGAAATCAAATACGAAAGGTTTTGATAAAAGTGAGTTTTGAAATAGAAGTATTGCTAGTGTCATTTGCAATATCAATCATATTAGGAATCATAACAATACCAATATTAAGAAAGTTAAAAGTAGGGCAAATAGAAAGAGATGATGGTCCAGCATCTCACCTGAAAAAACAAGGAACACCGACAATGGGTGGAATAGTAATAATAATTACAATGATAATAGGAACAGTTGCAACAGCTGTATATTTGTTTGCAACAGGAGAAGCAGAATTGGCAGCAAAGCTAATGCCAATTCTGTTGCTAACAATAGGATTTGGAGCAATAGGTTTTATAGATGATTATAAAAAATTAGTTTTAAAAAATACAGAAGGTTTAAAACCAAGTTATAAAATGTTAGGATTATTAGTAATATCAGTAGCATATGTGTTATATCTAATAGAAGGTTTAAAATTAGGAACAGACACATATATACCAATATTAAAGCAATATATAACATTGCCTTTATATATTTATGTACCGGCAGCTATATGTGTAATTTTGGCGACAACAAATGCAATAAATTTAACAGATGGAATAGATGGATTGTCTTCTAGTGTGTCAACAATAATAATAACATGTCTAACAGTAATAGGAATGTTAAGAGGGGTAACAGAAGTTTCTGTATTTGGAAGTATAGTAATAGGGTCAGTTTTAGGATTTTTAATGTTTAATTTACATCCTGCAAAAGTGTTTATGGGTGATACTGGTTCTTTGCTATTAGGGGGAGTTATATCAGGTATAGCGTTATATTTAAAAATGCCATTAATATTGTTAGTAATAGCATTAGTACCAGTATTGGAAACATTATCTGTAATAATACAGGTAGTATACTTTAAAAAAACAGGAAAAAGAATATTCAAGATGGCACCTTTGCATCATCATTTTGAATTATCAGGATGGAAAGAAAATAAGGTTGTAATAGTTTTTAGTATAACAACTTTAATTGTGTGTATGATTGGATTAAAAATAATATAAGGAAGGGGTAAGGTTGAAAAATAATTATATTTTGTTTTAATTTTTTTCCAACCTTATACTATTTTATGGAAAAAATATGAAAGGAATGAGTTAAAAATTGGCAAAGAAAAAAACAGGGAAATTTTCAAGCTTTTTGAATAATCCAATTGATTTTACATTGTTAATTACAATAATATTGCTAATAGGTATAGGGTTAGTTATGGTGTTGTCTGCAAGTTCACCGTCGGCGTTAGCAATATCAGGTGATAGTTATAAATACTTTAATAAGCAATTGCTGTTTGCCGTATTGGGTGTAATTGCAATGATGGCAATTTCAAAAATAGATTATAGATTTTATCAGAAGTTTTATAAACATGCTTGGTGGTTGTCTGCTGCTTTGTTGGTAGCAGTAAAATTAATAGGAAATAATGTAAATGGTGCTCAAAGATGGATTTATATTACAAAAACTTTATCTTTTCAACCATCAGAAATAGTGAAATTTTTAGTAATAGTATTTTATGCTGGTATATTAGTAAAAAATAGAGATGATTTACCTTATTTTTGGAAAGGTTTAGTAAAACATATTTGTATGGTTGCACCTTTAATAGCATTATTGATATTGGAACCACATTTTAGTGCTTCAATTGTTATAGTTGGTATAGTATGTATAATGATGATTGTTGCAGGTTGCAAATTTTCACAATTTGTTGCTGTTGGTGGAGGTGTTGGTATTCCAGCAATTGTACTATTGATAGTTAAGTCTCCATATAGATTAAAAAGAGTTGTTTCTTTTTTGGATCCTTGGAAGGATGCTACAGATACAGGTTGGCAAGTTATTCAGAGTTTGTATGCTATAGGTTCTGGTGGTCTTTTTGGTGTTGGACTTGGTGATAGTAAACAAAAATATTTGTATATACCTGAACCTCATAATGATTTCATTTTTTCTATTATTGGTGAGGAATTGGGCTTTGTTGGCTGTACCGTTATTATTGTTTTGTTTGCTATTTTTATTTGGAGAGGCATTTTGATTGCTATGAGAGCTCCTGATATGTTTGGTAGCTTGGTTGCTGTTGGTATTACTGCTTTGATTGGTATTCAGGTTATTATTAATATTGCGGTTGTTACTTCTTCTATGCCTGCTACTGGTATGCCTTTACCTTTCTTTAGTTATGGGGGAACGGCGTTGTTTATTTTGTTATGTCAGATGGGAGTTCTTCTTAATATTTCGCGTGCTAGCACTAAGAGTTGAGAAATAATTACAATTTGTTTATACGAAAGGAAGTAGAGTATGAGAGTTATAATTGCTGCTGCTGGGACAGCAGGTCATATAAATCCAGGGTTAGCTATAGCTAATAAAATAAAAAAAGAAGAAAAAGATTCAAAAATTGTTTTTATTGGTACTACAAGAGGCTTGGAAAATGATTTAGTACCAAGGGCGGGGTATGAGCTAAAGACAATAGATGCTTATGGATTGAGTAAAAAATTAACACTAGAAAATTTAAAAAAAATGTGTAAAACTTTGAAAGGTTTTAAAGAGGCTAAAAAAATCATACAAGATTTTAAACCAGATATAGTAATAGGTACTGGTGGATATATTTGTGGTGCTACAATATGGGAAGCAAATAAATTGAAAATACCTACAATGTTACATGAGAGTAATGCTTTTCCTGGAAAAGCAGTTAAAATGTTAGCTAAAAAAACTGATACAATAATGGTCTCTTTTGAGGATGCTATACCTAGAATAGATAGCAAAAATAAAATAGTTTGTACAGGTACACCAGTTAAAAATCAAAAAAGAGATTATACTGTAGAAGAAAAAAATGAGATAATAAAAAAAGCAGGTTTGAAAAGTGGAAAGCCTATAGTATTGATATTTGGAGGAAGTCAAGGTGCACAAAAAATAAATGAAGCAATTGTAGAAATAATAAAACAAAAAGAAAATAAAGAGTATCAAATAATGTGGGCAACAGGTCCTAAACAGTATGATATTGTAAAAGAAAAGTTAGAGGAAAATAGAATTTCTATAAATAATGTTGAGAATGCAAAAATTGTGCCATATATATATAATATGGAAGAGATGATTAATATATCGGATTTAATAGTGGCGAGAAGTGGTGCGATGACAATAACAGAGATATCTAATTTGGGAAAGCCATCTATATTAATTCCATTACCAAATGTAAGTCATAATCATCAATTATATAATGCACAAGTATTAGAAAAAATTGGAGCAGCAAAAATAATATTAGATAATGAGCTAAAAGGTGAAAACTTGCAAAAAACAATAATGCAAATCTTACAAGGTAATACAGTAAAGACAATGGGAAAAAATGCATTAAAGGCAGAGACAAAAGATGCAGAAGATAGAATATATAATGAAATTGTACAATTAGTTAGAAAGGAATAAGAGAAAATGTTGAAGAACACTCAATCCAAGATAATATCAATTATAACAATTACTCAAATAATATTAATAACATTGATAGGAGTGGCTAGTTATAAGGCTACTAATAAAATAAGTGTTTTAATATTTATAGGTGTGGGAATTGTTGCTACAATAATAATAGAAATGTATATTTATAAATATTTATCAAAATATGTAATGTATCCAGTAAATAAGCTAATAGAGAGTGCAGAAGAAATAAAAGGAGAAGAAAAAACAAATAAAAAAGAAAAAAAGAATAGTAAGAAAACAAATGAAAATTTAGAAAATGTAATAGATGCAATGACTATAGAATTAAAGGACAAGCTAAGTGAAGTATCAACACAAAAAAATCAGATTGAAACAATTTTATTGCACATGACAGATGGAATCATAGCTTTTAATAGAGCAGGAGAAATAATTTTAATAAATCCTGCTGCAAAAAAGTTATTGAGTATAGGTCCAGAAGATAATACTTTTGATGATATTTTTGCAAAATTTAAGTTGGATATAAATATGGAAAAGATAATATATTTAGAGAATTGGACTTCAACAGAACAAAGAATCCAAGTGGAAGAAAGATATGTGAATGTATTTTTTGCACCTTTTAAGGATGAGAAAGAAAGACCAGATGGAGTGATAGCAGTTATACAAGATATAACAGAACATGTAAAATTGGATAATATGCAAAAAGAGTTTGTAGCTGATGTATCACATGAATTAAAGACGCCTATAACTTCTATAATGGGATATGCAGATACATTATTAGAAGGTGGATATGATGAGGAAACTAAAATAAAATTCTTGAATGTTATAGCTTCAGAATCTAGGAGAATGGCAAGGTTGGTAACAGATTTATTGACTTTATCAAGATATGATAGTAATAAAAAGAAAACTAAAAAAGAATCATTTGATTTGGGTGATCTTGTAAAAAAATCTCAAGAAAAACTAGCAATTGAAATAAAGAAAAAAGAGCATAATGTAAATTGTTTTGTAACTGCAGATGTTCCACCAGTTTATGCCGATAAAGATGATATAGAAAGAGTAATATTAAATATATTAACAAATAGTATAAAATATACAAAAGATGGTGGAGAAATTAAAATATATGTAGGTTTTGTATATACAGATGCATATATAAAAATAATAGATAATGGAATGGGAATACCAGAAGAAGACTTAACTAGAATATTTGAAAGATTTTACCGTGTAGATAAAGCTCGTACAAGAGAATTAGGAGGTTCTGGACTTGGATTATCAATAGCAAAGGAAATACTTGACAAAAATGGTGGGAGTATTGATATCAAAAGTGAAGTGGGAAAAGGTACAGAAGTTGTAATAAGAATTCCTACAAAACAAAACTAAAACCTTGCTAATTGTAAAAAAATAAGTTATAATATTTATGGAAATAAGGTTGAAAAAGAATTATGTTTTAATTCTTTTCCAACCTAGGTTTATGAATGGGATAAAATAAATATAAAATATCCTTTTAGAGATAATTAATAGTTTGGACAGTCAAATAATTTTCTTATTATTTGTTACTTTAAATAAAAGAGAGGAATGAATAAAAAAATGAATATAAAGCCAGAAGTAAAAGAAGTATTAGAATGGGTATATTGTATAATAATAGCAATAGTTTTAGCATTGTTATTTCGTTATTATGTAGGAACACCAACAATAGTAAAACAAGAATCAATGAAACCAACATTAATACAAAATCAAAGATTATGGTTAAATAGATGGGGAAGAACGACTAAAACGTTACCAGAAAGAGGAGATATAATAACTTTTGAAGCACCAAGTAAATTATATTCAGGAAATGACTTAGATGGAAAACAACCAATAGCTACTTATGAAAATGGACCAACAAATCCAATAAAAAAGTTTTTATATTATGTAGTTGAAATGGGAAAAGATAGTTATATAAAAAGAGTTATAGCATTACCTGGTGAACATGTGCAAATAAAAGATGGAAGTGTATATGTAAAAGAACAAAAATTAGAGGAAGATTATTTGCCAGCAGGAGTTACAACATCAGCAAAAGTGGAAGGATTAGATGATTTTATAGTACCAGATAATTGTGTATTTGCAATGGGAGATAATAGAGGACATAGTACAGATTGTAGAGAATTTGGATGTATCCCATTAGAAAAAATAGAAAGTAAAGTAGCTATTAGAATTTGGCCATTAAATTTATGGGGTAAGGTAAAATAAATAATAAATTTGTTATTAATATAGAAAATGAAAATAATAAGCTATTAGATTTATGGCAAATGGTAAAATAGGAGCATAAGATGTTTGATAAAATTATAGGAAATGAAGAAATACAAGAATTATTAGAGCAAACAATAAGAAATAAAAGAGCATCACATAGTTACTTATTTGTAGGGACAGAAGGAATAGGAAAAAAGCAAATAGCAAAGGAATTTGCAAAAGCATTGTTATGTCTTGAAGAAAATAAATATTGTGGAAAATGTAAATCTTGTATTGAATTTGATGATAATAATAATCCTGATTTTATATTAATAGAACCAGAAGAGAATAGTATAAAAATAGATCAAATAAGAGAAATACAAAGAAAAGTAGTAGAAAAACCAATAATATCAAAACAAAAAGTGTATATAATAGATAATAGTGACAAAATGACAACAGAGGCACAAAATGGATTATTAAAAACATTGGAAGAACCTCCAGAATATATAACAATAATATTAATAGGCTCTAATGAAAATTCATTTTTAAGTACAATAAAATCAAGATGTACAATCTTGAGATTTAAAGATATTAAACAAGAAGAAATAGAAAAATATTTAGAAGAAAATGGTATATATTTTAAAGACAAAAGAATATTAAAGGCATGTAGTGGAAGTATAGGAAAAGCATTAAAAGTAAAAGATAAACAAGATGAGTATGAAAATATACATGAATTTATAGAAAATATAGGGCAAAAAGATATAATAGAAATTTTTCAAAAAGCTGAATTTATATATAATTCAAAAGATGAAATAAAAGATATTTTACAATATATAAATATTTTATTGTTAGAATTAGCAAAAGAAAATTATAAATATGCAGAATGTGTAGAAATAGTGGAAGATACTAAAAAAAGATTGCAATCAAATGCAAATTATGATATGACAATAGATAATATGCTAATGAAAATGAAAGAAAAAATAAGATAACAAGTCAAAGTATGCTTTTAGAAAGGAGAGTGAAAAGATTTGAGAAATATAATAGGAGTAAGATTTAAGAAATTGGGAAAAATATATTTTTTCAATCCTAAATATTTGCATGTAGTAAAAGGAGATAAAGTAATAGTAGAGACAGCACAAGGTGAAGAAATAGGTGAGGTTGTAATTCCAAATAGATATGTAAATGATGAAAAAATATTAGAACCGCTAAAAAAAGTAATAAGAATAGCAACATATAAAGATTGTAAACGTTATGATGAATGTAAAAAAATAGAAAAAGAGGCTTTTGTTACATGTCAGAAAAAAATAAAAGAGCATAAATTGAAAATGTGTTTGACAGATGTAGAGTGTAAATTTGATGGTAGTAAGATGTTGTTTTATTTTACAGCAGATGGAAGAATAGATTTTAGAGAATTAGTGAAAGATTTAGCAGCAATTTATAAGACTAGAATAGAATTAAGACAAATAGGTGTAAGAGATGAAGTAAAAAGAATTGGTGGTAATGGAGTTTGTGGAAGAGAATTATGCTGCTGTTCATTTTTGAGTGATTTTGAGGCAGTATCAATAAAAATGGCAAAGGAACAAAACTTATCATTAAATCCATCAAAAATTTCAGGGAATTGTGGTAGATTAATGTGTTGTTTGAAATATGAAGATGATGTTTATCAAGATAAATTGGGAAAATTGCCTAATATCGGTGCTATTGTTAAAACAGAAGATGGTACAGGTGAAGTTGATAGTGTGGAAACTTTGAAAGAAAGAGTAAAAGTTAAATTTAAAAATGAAGATGTTTATACATATAAAAGATATGATGTAAATGATATTAGGGTTATTAAAGATGCTGTTAAAGAGAAGATTGATGAAGAAGAGAGACAACATAAAAAAGAATTGGAAGAACTTGAGAAATTAGAAGAAATAGATATTAAGGGAGGTGAATAAGATGGCTTTTAAAATTACAGAAAAATGTATTTCTTGTGGTGCTTGTGCGGCAGCATGTCCAGTACAATGCATAACTCAAGGTGAAGAAAGATTTGTTATTGATCCAGATGCTTGTATTTCTTGTGGTACTTGTGCAGAAGTTTGCCCAGTTGAAGCACCTGTTGAGGATAATGAATAATATTAGTATTTTATACAAGAAAGAAGTTATAAAAATGTAACTTCTTTTTTTTTGATGTATATTATATAGTAAATGCAATGAAATAATAACTAAAAAGTAATTACTATAAGGAAGTGATGAAGTAAAATGAAAGAGTATTATAATCAGGCAGATAATAGATGGGCAAATCATTTATATACAAGTCCTACACATCCACAAGCAAATTTAAAAACAAGTGGATGTGGACCAACATCAGCAGCAATGATAGTAACAAACATGGTAAAAAGAATATTACCAAATGAAATGGCGGATATATTTAAAAATAATGGATATAGAGCAAATGAGGGAACAAGTTTGGAAGCATTTAATTGGCTAGGAAAAAACTATAATTTAGAAGTGAAAAGGACTAATAATATAAATGAGGCTGTGCAATGTTTAAAAGATGGCGGAATGGTAGTAGCTAGTTTATCACCAGGTGGTTTATTTTCAACAAATGGTCATATTGTCGTATTGGTGGAAATGAAGGATGCAAATAGAATTGTTGTATATGATCCGTATTTGTATAGTGGAAAATTTAATCAGTTGGGGAGACATGGAAAGGTAGAAGTAAATGGGAATGAAGTGTATTGTAGTATAGATAATTTTCAGAAATATGCTAAATGTCAAGCATATTTTTGTTATAGAAAAGAAAAAGAAATAAAAATATCTGATTTACAGTATAAGGTGCATTTGCAAGATATAGGCTGGACGGATTGGAAAAATACTGGTGAAACAATAGGGACTACAGGGGAAAGTAGAAGAGTTGAAGCTATAATTTTGAAAGGAATTAATGGCCTTGATTTATCATATAGAGTGCATATACAAGATAAAGGCTGGTCTAATTGGGTAAAAAATAGTGAAGTAGCGGGAACTACAGGAGAAAGTAGAAGAATAGAGGCTATAGAAATAAAATGTAATAAAAATTTAATTGCTCAAGAGCATATACAAGATGTTGGTTGGATGCCTATTTCTAAAGGTAAAGAGATTCATATAGGTACAGAAGGAAAATCTTTAAGACTAGAAGCTTTTAAAATAGAAATAGAATAAATAAAAATACCCTTAATCTTTATAATTAATGATTAGGGGGTTTTAATGTATATGTATTTTGATATAAAATATTGGATAAATTATTTATTTAATATTTTTTAGTAGTTGCTTTTTCTTTAAGATTTGTTGGTATTAAGAAAAAGGCTCCAGCAATAATTGGAATATAAAAAGTATATAATCTCCAGAATAGTATAGCCATATTTATAGTTCCAGGAAGAAATATTGAATTAAATAAAAGTAAAAAGCCACCTTCTGCTCCTAAACCAGCTCCTGGAGTTGGAATAACAGCCATAACTAAAACTAAAAATGCTTGAAGTGGAATAATTTGCCAAAAGCCAATTCCAAAATTTCCGAATGCACGATAGACCATATAAGTAATGGAAAAATTAGCAAGGTTTTGCAAAGTAGAAGCAATAAACATTTTTAAAATCATAGTTTTTTCGGAACGGATAATTTTAAATTGCTCTCTAAAATTATCAATACTATGTGAAAGTTTTTCTATAATATCATCAGGGTGTTTTAAAATTTTAATTTTTCCTAGAAAATGAATAATTGGATTTATAATGGTTGTAATAGCTTTTTTGTTTATTCCTGCTAATATAACTGCTGATATACCAATTAGATTCATTGAAAATCCAACGATGGCAAGCCATAAAAAGTTTTGTAATGATATAGAGAAAAAGTCAAATTCAAAAATAACAACTATAAAAGTAAATAGTAGTAAAGAGGATTGTGTTACTACAAATTTAATGGCCATTGCTGATAAAGAGTCACTAACACGTTTTCCTGTTTTATTAAGTTCATATGCTTGCATAGGTTGACCACCTGTGGAGAAAGGAGTAAGGTTATTAAATAATTGTCCAATCATGTTTACTTTAAATGAATTAGAAAATTTTTGAGCTGGATACATTCTTTTTATTGGTAAATGTAGGACATAAGCTTCTGATAACCATTGCACTAATAAACAAGCAAAACCAGCAATAACCCATAGATAATTAACAGATGTTAGTACATTAATAATATTATCAATTCCATCTACAGAGATCATGTATATTGTTAATCCTATAAAAATAATTGCAATGAGAATAAAATTGAAAATCATTTTTTTCTTATTTTTTTTATCTTTATATTTTTGTGAATTTTCTGTATTAATGTTATTTTCATTAATATTTGTTTGAATTTCATTTTGATTATTATTTTCTTTTTCCAAAATGATGCCCTCCTATAATAAAATCCGTGTAATGAAATTAAATAAAATACAAAACATTACACGGAACTATATATACTATATAATATTATTTATTGTTTGTCAAATTTTCTAAATCTAAAAGTTCTTGCCATCTGGTGTCAACTTCTTTTTGAAATTCTTCTATCATCCATTCATTACCAGGTTTAAACATGTGTTTAAAACGTTTTTGTGGTTTTAGAAATTCTTCTATAGGAAGTTTTTTAGCAGGTTTATAAGTAATGTGGTAAACACCGTCTATAACTTCATATAGTGGCCAATAGCAAGTATCGATAGCTAATTTATTTATAAGCATTAAATCTTCTGTGGCATATCCCCAACCTCTTGGACAAGGTGATAAAACATTTAAAAATGTTGGTCCTTCTGTGTAAATAGCTTTTTCAGATTTTTCATATAAATCTTTGAAATTCATAAATGCAGCAGTTTGAGCAACATAAGGTAAGTGGTGTCCAACCATGATTTTTGCTAAATCTTTTCTGGCTTGCATTTTACCAGGTATTACAGAACCAGCAGGTGAAGTGGTAGTGTCTGCAAATTTTGGAGTTGCAGATGAACGTTGAATACCAGTATTCATATATGCTCCATTATCATAGCATATATAAGTCATGTTATGACCTCTTTCCATAGCACCTGATAATGATTGTAATCCGATATCATAAGTACCGCCGTCTCCACCAAATGCAATAAATTTTGTGTGTTTATCATCTGGTAATTTGCCTTGTCTTTTTAAAGATTTATAAGCAGCTTCTACACCAGAAAGTGTAGCACTAGCTGATTCAAAAGCTGTATGAATAAAAGAATCTGTCCAAGCTGTGTAAGGGTATATAAAAGTAGAAACTTCCATACAACCTGTAGCATTAGAAATAACAGCATGGTCTTCTTCTTTTAGAGCTCTCATAACCATTCTTGCAACAACAGGAGCTCCACAGCCAGCACACATTCTATGTCCTTCTGTAAATCTTGAAGGTTTATTTGCAACAATTTCTTTTACATTATAAGCCATTTAATTTTCCTCCTTTCTTAATCCTAAATAACGATAAGGATTTTCAACTTTTCCGCTTTTTACAATTTCAGTTAGATCTTTATAAACAGAATGTATTTCTTTAGTTGTAGTATCTCTACCACCAATACCATAAACGTAGTTTACTAATGGAATATGTTTATTTGCTACATACATACTAGATGTAACATCTTCAAATAAAGCTCCTCCTATTGCATTTAAAGAATCTGCTTTGTCTAAAACAGCAATAGCTTTGCAATTAGCTAGAGCTTTGGCTACTTCTTCACCAGGAAATGGTCTGTAAACTCTGATTTTTAATAGACCGGCTTTTATGCCTTTTTCTCTTAGTTCGTCAACAACAGCTTTTGTTGTTCCAGCAGTTGAATTCATGCAAACAATAGCAATTTCACTATCTTCTAATTTGTATTCTTCGAAAAGACCATAATGTCTGCCAGTCCATTTTTCAAAATCTTTGCTAACTTCTAAAATAACGTCTTTAGCAGCTTTCATAGCATAGCCTTGTTGTGCTTTATGTTCAAATAAATATGCTTGTAAATCAAGTGGACCAATAGCTATAGGTTCTTTGTCATTTAATAAGTAATGTTCAGGATGATATTCACCTACGAATTTTTTTACTTCGTCGTCTTCTTCTAATTCAATATTTTCTATTGAATGCGAAGTGATAAATCCATCTTGGCAAACCATTAACGGTAATCTTACACTTTCATTTTCTGCAATTCTATGTGCCATTAATAAATTGTCATAAGCTTCTTGATTATTTTCTGAAAATAACATTATCCAACCAGAATCTCTTACACCCATTGCGTCAGAGTGGTCACAGTGTATATTTAAAGGTCCTGAGACAGCACGGTTTACTAATGATAAAACTATAGGAAGCCTTAAACTTGAAGCTATGTAGATCATTTCCCACATTAAAGATAAACCGTTAGCAGATGTTGCTGTCATAGCTCTTGAACCTGCAGCTTCTGCACCAATACAAGCACTCATGGCACTGTGTTCACTTTCTACAGCTACAAATTCAGTGTCAACCATACCATTTGATACAAATGTAGAGAAATATTGAGGGATTTCTGTAGATGGGGTAATTGGGAATGCAGCAACAACATCTGGATTTATTTGTTTCATAGCAGTTGCGGCAGCTTCATTACCACTTAATCTTTCACGTATACTCATTTTATACACCTTCTTCCTTCATTGTAATAGCTCCAAATGGGCATACTTTTGCACATACTCCACAGCCTTTACAATAATCAAAATTAAAATCTTTTCTTTTTAAAGTTTCTTTATCTACTGGAATAGAATCTTCTGGGCAAACAGGAAAACATAAACCGCATTGTTTGCATTTTTCTTCATCGAAAACAGGGCGCATACTTCTCCAGTCACCAGTTTTAAATTCTCTGGCATTTCCAGCTGTATAAATATCTCCACCAATAGTTAGTTTTTCCATTGGTGTTTTATTATTAATTTCAGTCATTTTTTTCACAATCCTTTCTTACGGCGTAAAAGCTAGTAAAAACATAGTTACAATAAATTTTAAATAGTAGAATAATCTATGTGAATTATAATCTTTTACAGCTTGCCAAATTTTTATTTTAATAATAAATATTATTAAATTTTATGTACTTCATTAAGTGCCATTTCTATGGCTTTCATATTACCTTCTATGACTTCAGGTTTTTTTGCAAATTTATGTTTGAAAGATCCTTTCATGTCATTTATAAAGTCTTGTTCATCCATTATTTTGCTTACTTTTACAATAGCTGCAAGCATAGGTGTGTTTGGAAAGTATCTTCCTAGTGTTTCCATAGATACTTTTCTTGCATCAATTGTGTAAATTTCACCTTTAAAATCTTTTAATTTGCTTTTTAGATATTCAGGTGTTTTTGTTGTATTAATAACGATTGCTCCAGTTGCTTTTAATCCAGCAGTTACATCAACTGTTTCTAAAAGTGTATCATCAACAACTACTACATAATCTGGTTCATATATATTGCTGTGTATAGTTATTGGTTTATTACTTATTCTGTTATATGCTGTTATGGGAGCTCCCATTCTTTCTGGACCATATTCTGGAAATCCTTGAATATATTTACCTGTATTGAAGGCAGCATCTGCTAATAATAAAGATGCTGTTTTGGCACCTTGACCTCCACGTCCATGCCATCTAATTTCTATCAAGTCTTGCATATTATCACATTCCTTTCTTGATTACTAAATTTGAAAATAAATTGTGTTAAGTTTTTTATATTTGTGTTTTATTTGATAAAGTTAGTATATGCCCAAAGTATTGTTAGTGTCAAGTTATTTTTGTAAAATTGACCACTAGGAAGGGAAAAAATATTAGACTATAGAAAGTTCTTTGAACTTTATATAATCTAATAAAAATAAATGCTATTGTCCGGTTTTGTTCTGATTTGTTAGAGTCGTGTTCTGATTTATTATCTTCTTCTGATTTTGGTACTACTATGTGTGTAGGTTTTTTATTGCATTTTGGTCTTTCGTTTTTTAAGTGTTCATAAACTGGTGAGATTTCTAAATCTTTTCCATCACCAGATACAATTGTTAATTTTTTGTTTTCTTTATTCATAAAGGAACCTCCTTTTTATTTGATTTTATAATACCATAAAACAATAAAAAGGGCAATAGAATTAGAATAATTTCATGCTAGCTAGATATTGATTTTAGGTTAATCTTATGCTAAAATGTATATATTAAAAAAATAGTTTGCATAGAAAAATACAGAAGGGAGATAGGCATGGAAAAAGAAGAATCAAAATCAGTAATAGAAGCAATTTTATTTGCAGCAGGAAGAGAAGTAAGTATACAAGAACTTTCTATGGCATTGGAAAAGCCAACAGAAGAAATAGAAAGTATAATAAAAGAAATGCAAGAAGACTATAAAACAAGAGGAATAGAAATAACAAAAATGGAAGATAATTATCAATTGGTAAGCAAAAAAGAATATTATGAATATATATATCCAATAATAGACAAAAGGGCGAAGCCGAATTTATCAAATGCAGCACTAGAAACTTTGGCAATAATAGCCTATAATCCGAGAATAACTAGAGCAGAAATAGAATCGATAAGAGGTGTAGATGCAAGTGCAAGTGTATATAAATTAAGGGAATATGAATTAATAGAAGAAGCAGGAAAATCTGATCTCCCCGGAAAACCAATGACATATAAAACTACACATAAATTTTTAAAAATGTTTGGTTATACGTCATTAAATGATTTGCCAGAATTGCCAAGATATAAATTAGACGAAAATAAGCAAATAGTAATAGACGAATTATTAGAAGAACAAGAGGAGTTAAAAATGAAAAATAAAGAACAACAAATAGAGAAACAAGAAGAGTTGAATGTTAAAAATAATGATAAGCTGGTAGAAGAATAGAAAAATTGAAAATTCAAAATAGTGAATAGTAAATGAAAAAAATAAATAATATGAGAAAAGAGGAATTAAAATGAAATTATCACAAACAGGTATGGGAAATACAAAATTAAATAATATAGATGAAATGTATCCAGGTCAAAGTATATTATTACAAACTGGACAATTAGTACAATATGGTGCAGGACTTTTTGGATATAATACAATACCATTATTAGTTAGAAGAAATATAGAGAAAATTATAGTAGATACATTAAATGAGCATGGTTGCATAGAAGTATTATTGCCAACATTGCAACCAGATACAATTTGGAAAAACTCAGGAAGATATGATCAATATGTAAATGAAGGAACAATGCTTATAACAGAATCAAATAAAGGAATATTTTGTTTAGCACCAACAGGGGAAGAAGCAATGGTAGAATTTGCAAAAGAAAAACTAAAATCTTATA
>ENA-OOZX01000462-OOZX01000462.1-human-gut-metagenome-genome-assembly--contig:-NODE-462-length-36598-cov-6.488384_pt1 | contig 36598 bp, 26 predicted proteins | sample MGYA00241048_ERZ501412 | MGnify/ENA primary metagenome ERZ501412 (study PRJEB25962, sample SAMEA2042518) | human gut metagenome | biome: human gut; feature: human-associated habitat; material: faeces... | reverse complement strand
GTGATACCTTCTACTAAAATGCGAGAACATCCCATGAATTGTATGCAAGAGGGACGTAGTATAGTACCTTTCCCAAAGATCCTTTCTGTGACAGGGATTAGTTTTTCTCCCATTTTACGCAGACGATTTCTGTCTGATACCTCTATCTGAGACCATGAAGCAAATTCCCGTCCTCCTTGGGCGTCTATGGTACCTTGTCCTGTAATGGCTATATTAGTGGCATGTTTGGCATAAATCATGGGAGAATGTCCATATAGTTCCGTACCTTCCCAACGTGTCCATACTTCAGGAAGAAAGTCATCAGCCTTACCGCTGAAAAGTAGATAGGCGTCTTTCTCTAAATGTAAATTGACATCACTTTTCAGTACTAGATTTCCCTTTAAATAATAGATTCCTTTCGAAATTATAACGTGTCCTCCGCCTGCCAAAGAACAAGAGTCTATTGCTCGCTGTATTAACTGGCGTGAATGACCTTTTTGGTTGGAAGCGGAATCAGGGCAGATCACTTTTATTTTCTTATGCGGAAATGAAGTACGCGCTATATTGGAAATAATCTGTTCGGCTGCATTGTCTATTTTATTTTGAGGTCCGTCATGTTTGTATTTGAACCATTGGAATGAAGCTGTTCCTGCTTCCTGTTCTTTGTTGTAACAATATAGTGCAATGCGGGCGCCTTTCCAAAAACCGAATGGAATAAAAAAGGAAGTTCCATAAGGAATAAAACGTATATTATCTGTACTGTAGAAGTATTGGAACTTCTGATTGGTCATGTCGATAGATACACGTAGATAAATTTGGTTTCCGTTTGGGAAAGTTGTACTTATTTCTGTTGTATCATTGGATGTGTACAGATACTTTTGTCCTTTCTCCATCTTGATACCTAGAACATTATTTATTTTTCCCATGCAAGCTAATCCGCATCGTTGCCCATCAGCTATTTCTGTAAAATCCATAGCTATTGTAGCTTCACTTATATTCCCCATAATCTTTTGTGTCAGGGTGTTGCGTGCCAATCTGAAGGTTGAAGATTTCAATGCTTTCAGAGTGAGTGAACCTGGATGTGCCGATAAGGACCATGCGTGGTCTGTCGGATTATGATTAAACTGCCATTGCAGTGATAGGTTGGGGGTAGAGAAATCATCATCTGTTTGCGGAGCGAATATGGTTTTGCTTTCAATGGGTTTCTGGCATACATATACAGGTTCTCCTATTCCATTTCTATCAAAGTCTACTCCGATAACGGGCCAATCGTTTTCCCAATGCATGGGCTGAAGATGAACTACACGGCCTAAGGCATGATGATGTTGGAAATGAAAAAAAGCCCATTGATCATCCGGAGTATCGACAATGGCTCCTTGATGAGGGCCGTTTATCGTAGTACTTCCTTGTTCCAATACTACTTTCTTTTCATAAGGACCATATATATTTTTTGAGCGGAGGATAGTCTGCCATCCCGTACCTACTCCTCCTTCCGGAATAGAGAGATAATAGTAACCATCTTTTTTGAAAATTTTTGTTCCTTCGGCTACAGGTCCAGTGTATACGGTCATTCCTTCATCAAGTAGACGTGTACCGTCTGCACTCATTTTATGAATAATGATAGGCCCGGCTCCATGACGGCTCCGGCCTAGGTATGCTTGACCATCTTCATCCCAAAAGGGGCAAGGGTCTTCCCATTTTTCTACTTTCTTAACTAAATGTAAAGGGCTCCAAGGACCTGAAGGATTGACAGCATTTGACATGAATAATCCTTCTTTGGGAGTACAGAAAAAGACCCAGAATTTGTTATCATGGTAACGAATTGAGGGTGCCCATGAACCTCCTGCATATTGTTGGTTGTTATCCCAGCCGGGAAAATCAAAATGGTGATAGATTTGGGAAATCAGTTTCCAATTGATCATATCTGAAGATTCCAATACTTGCATTCCTAGAAAATGAAAGTCGGAAGCTATCATGTAATATTTATCTCTGACCCGGATAACGTCCGGGTCAGAGTAGTCAGCATTTAAAATCGGATTTATGTATGTTCCATTGCCCTGATCTCCCCATTTACCGGGAGTACCTTGAGCTGACAAGACTAATACATTATTTATAAAGTATAGAAGAATAAGTAAAAAATTTGGCAGGGCGTCTGGGGACGCCCTGTTTTTGTATATGAGATTTGGATGGCAAATTATACAAAGCCAGGGCTGTTTTGTTCCATTGTCCGAAAATAAGATTTGCCAGTCGTTAAGTTGTGAACCACCTTTTGACATCAAAATCTATATGGTAAAGGGGAAGAGATGGAATTTTACAGGATAAATGTGCAGATGCTCCCGAAAGTAAATTTTGTGGAGGTCGGCTACCCGGATGAATATTATTTCAGCAAAGTGTTTAAGCGCAATGTCGGGATGCCGCCACGCACCTATGCAGATTCCCTTTCAAAAAATAAACTATAAAAAGTCGCTAAAAGACAAAAAGTGTCACTATTCTCCATTGTATTGGAACGCTATTTCTGCTATAAAAAGAAAAAAGTGAAAAAGAGGAGAGATGGCATGGGCAATTTTGAGATCACAGACAATTTTTATCTGGATGGAAAACCGTTTCAGATCATATCGGGTGCAATTCATTATTTCAGAATCGTTCCGGAATACTGGCAGGACAGACTTGAAAAATTAAAGGCAATGGGATGCAATACAGTGGAGACATATATCCCGTGGAACATGCATGAACCGAAAAAAGGTGAATTCCACTTTGAGGGGATGCTTGACATAGAACGATTTGTAAAAACGGCGCAGGAACTTGGGTTATATGTGATTTTAAGACCGTCGCCGTACATTTGTGCAGAGTGGGAATTTGGCGGACTGCCGGCGTGGCTGTTAGCGGAAGATGGAATGAAACTGCGCGTTTCCTATCCGCCGTTTTTAAAACATGTGCAGGATTACTATGATGTATTATTGAAAAAAATCGTGCCGTATCAGATCAATTACGGCGGGCCGGTCATTTTGATGCAGGTCGAAAATGAATACGGATATTATGCAAACGACAGGGAATATCTGCTTGCAATGAGAGATAAAATGCAAAAAGGCGGTGTCGTTGTCCCGCTTGTTACCTCGGACGGACCGTTTGAAGAAAACTTAAACGGGGGTCATTTAGAAGGCGCGCTGCCGACCGGAAATTTTGGATCTAAGACCGAGGAGCGCTTTGAAGTCCTGAAAAAATATACGGATGGCGGACCACTCATGTGTACGGAGTTCTGGGTAGGCTGGTTCGATCACTGGGGAAATGGCGGTCATATGACCGGCAATCTGGAGGAGAGCGTCAAGGACCTTGACAAAATGTTAGAACTCGGTCATGTCAATATTTATATGTTTGAGGGCGGTACGAATTTTGGATTTATGAATGGCTCGAACTACTATGATGAGCTGACCCCGGATGTGACATCGTATGACTATGATGCGCTATTGACGGAAGATGGACAGATCACGGAAAAATACCGCAGATACCGCGACGTCATTGCAAAATACAGAGAGATACCGGAAGTTACATTTACGACCGAGATCAAAAGAAAGGCATATGGAACACTGCCAGTAAAAGAAAAGGTAAGCCTGTTTTCAGTGCTGGATGACCTCAGTGCTCCGGTGGAGAGCAGTTTTCCGCAGAGCATGGAAAAACTGGGGCAGAATTACGGCTATATTTTATATCATTCCACATTAGATACGGAGGAGAAACTCGAAAAACTCCGCCTGTGGGAGGCAAACGACCGTGCCAATATTTTTGTGGATCAAAAACCGGTCACAACACTTTACGATCTGGAACTTTTAAAAGAAAAAGAGCTGGATGTCACGTTTGAAAGGGGAGCTGATTTTGATATCCTGATGGAAAATATGGGGCGTGTCAATTTCGGACCGCGCATGGAGCACCAGAGAAAAGGCATCGGTCAGTGCGTGCAGGTCAACGGACATATGCATAACCACTGGAAACAGTACACGCTGCCGCTCGACAATATCGAAAAAGTTGACTTTTCCAAAGAATACAAAGAAGGACTGCCGGGTTTTTACCGTTTCACGGTGGATATCGATGAGACGGCAGATACATTCCTGGATTTTGAGGGATGGGGAAAGGGCTGTGTCTTTGTCAACGGATTTAATATCGGAAGATTCTGGGAGATCGGACCACAGAAAAGACTCTATATCCCGGCGCCGCTGCTGAAAAAGGGCGAAAACGAGATCATCGTATTTGAGACGGAGGGAAAGACCCGCGATACGATCGTGTTGAAGGATGAGCCGGATATTGGCTGAGTGTCCACGAAAATAAAAATCAAGTAATATGAATGGAGCAGGGTATGGCAGGATATTTATTTGTACATTTTACCGGGGAACAGAAGGACGGCGAGCAGATCTATTTTTCCGTGAGCCGGGACGGACTGCACTGGACGGATCTAAACAATGGAAAACCGGTACTGTATTCACATATCGGTGAGTGCGGTGTGCGCGATCCGTTTCCGGTAAAAAATCCGATGAACGGACGTTATTATCTGATCGCAACCGATCTTCGGATCGAAAAGGGTGAAGGCTGGCAGGCAGCGCAGGAGCGCGGCAGCAGAGATATCATTATCTGGGAATCAGAAGATCTTGTGCACTGGGAAAAGGAGCGTTCCCATACAGTCGGCATCCGTGAGGCTGGCTGTGTCTGGGCGCCGGAGGCTGTGTTTGACGAGGAAGAACAGGCATTTTTAGTCTTTTTTGCATCCAAAGTAAAATGTGATGGGGAAGAGACTGCAAAACACCGTATCTATGCCGCTTATACAAAGGATTTTGTCACATTTTCGGACACATTTTTATACGTGGAACGTGAGCGGGATGTGATCGATACCACGATTTTAAGGAGTAACGGAAAATATTACCGGATCTCAAAGGATGAGACCGACAGCAGGCTGATCTTAGAGGAGGCAGACAGTCTCCGCGGGGATTTTAAGCGGATCGCCTGTCCGGTTTTTGAAAAATTAAAAGGCGTGGAAGGCCCGGAGGGCTATCTTTTGCCGGATGGCAGGAGCTGGTGTGTGATCGCAGACCAGTTTGCCGAGGGAAAAGGATATCTGCCGATGATCACGGAAAATCTGTCATCGGGTGATTTCACGATTTTGGAAAAAGAAAAATATGATCTTGGCAGGACGAAAAAAAGACACGGCGGGGTGTTGGAATTAAGTGACGCAGAGTATGAGAGATTAATTAAGGCAGAAATGGAGGGGTAACATGTTATATCCACAGGAAAATAAGATTCGTGGGATCATTGATTTAAACGGAGTGTGGGATTTTGCACTTGGGACAACGGAGGAACCGAAAGATACGGTAACATTGCCGGATCAGATGGAGCCAATTGCAGTTCCGGCATCTTACAACGATCAGAAGGATGATATTGCTTACCGGAATCATTACGGTTATGCGTATTACCGGAGAAATATTACAGTGCCTTCTTATTACAAGGGACAGAGACTGGTGCTTCGCTTTGACGCAGTAACACATTTTGCAAAAATTTATCTGAATGGGGTATTGCTCACACAGCATAAAGGAGGATTTCTTCCATTTGAAGTGGATATCACTGACAAATTATGTGCAGGGGAGAGTGCAGAACTGGTCGTTGCTGTGGATAACCGCATTAATCACAGCACACTTCCGGTTGGAAATGAGGAGGGAACCTCATTTATGGGAGCAGACAATGCAGGAGTGCCGGGAGTTGAAGCTGCAAAACGCTGGAGAAAACCACAGAATCTTCCTAATTTTGATTTCTTTAATTATGCAGGGATCAACCGTCCGGTCAGAATTTATACGACACCGAAGGCGTATATCAAAGATGTAACGCTTGTGACAGATATCCGTGGAACAGATGGCATTGTGAATTATCAGGTTAAGACTTCAGATACAGATGGACAGGAAGTTGTACTGCAGATCTTAGATGCCAATGGAAATGAAGTGGCACAGGCAAAAGGCACTTCCGGGGAGATCGTGATACCGGATGCAAAACTGTGGGAGCCATATCCGGGAACACCGTATCTGTATACGGCAGCAGTCACGTTCGGTGATGATTATTATGAGGAGCCGTTTGGCGTGCGTACGGTGCGCGTGGAGGGGACTTCATTTCTGATCAATGGAAAACCATTTTACTTCAAAGGATTTGGAAAACATGAGGATTCCGCATTTCACGGACGCGGTATGGACGTCTGCCTGGATGTCAAAGATGTCAATCTGATCCACTGGCTGCATGCAAATTCCTTCCGTACCAGCCATTATCCATATGCGGAAGAAATGTACCGCCTGTGCGACCGTGAAGGAATCGTGATCATCGACGAGGTTCCGGCAGTCGGGATCGGTGCCGGAGCAGGAATCAATCCTTATGAGACATTTCCTATCCGTGAACACCATGAACAGGTCATTAAGGACATGATCGCGCGTGACAAAAACCATCCATGCGTTGTCATGTGGTCACTTGGAAATGAACCTGATACGGAGAATTTCCCGGAGTCAGCATACGAGTATTGGCATTCACTCTACGAGCTGGCACATGAGACAGACCCGTCTGACCGTCCAGTCACTTTAGTCTGCTGTCAGAACAATTATGAAAAAGACATTGTCACAAGAAGCATGGATGTCGTCTGCATCAACCGCTACTATGGATGGTACAACCTGTCCGGAGATCTTGATGCTGCCTGCTATGGACTGAACCTGGAACTGGATTTCTGGGAAAAACAGAATAAACCTGTCATGATTACCGAGTACGGTGCCGATGCTGTAGCCGGCATCCATGAGTGTGTGCCGGAAATGTTTTCGGAGGAATTCCAGGTGGAATTTTATAAGAGACAGAATGCGCAGTTTGATAAGAGGAAGTTCTTTATCGGTGAACATGTCTGGAACTTTGCGGATTTTGCGACTGTGCAGGGATGCATGAGAGTCGATGGTAATAAAAAGGGACTGTTTACGAGAGAGCGCAGACCGAAAATGGCGGCGCATTACTTTAAAGAGAGATGGGGAGAGATACCTAATTTTGAGTATAAGGGTTAGGTGGTAAAGCACAAAGCGGGAGCCACAAACTAAAGGAGAAATCATGTCAAAAAATATTCGTGAAATCAACATCAACCAGATAAAAATCCACGACCCATTCTGGTCTGCCATGCAGCACCGCATGACAGACACCGTCATTCCGTTTCAGGAGAAAGTATTAAATGATGAAGTGCCAGGCGTGGAAAAAAGCCATGCCATTGAAAATTTTCGTATTGCCGCAGGTTTAAGCGAAGGAGAATTTTACGGTATGGTCTTTCAGGACAGTGACGTCGCAAAATGGTTAGAGGGTGTCGCCTATTCGCTTGCGGTAAAGCCGGACAATGAGTTGGAAGCGCGTGCGGATGAGATCATTGACATCATCGAAAAGGCACAGCAGCCGGATGGCTATCTTGATACCTTTTTTATTGTAAAAGAACCGGAACACCGCTGGCAGAATTTGCAGGAGTGCCATGAACTTTATTGTGCCGGACATATGATGGAGGCAGGAGTCGCCTACTATCAGACAACCGGAAAAGACAAACTGCTTCATGTGGTGGAGCGTCTTGCTGACCATATTATTTCCAGATTTGGAGAGGACAAAGAGCCGGGAATACCGGGACATCAGGAAGTGGAGATCGGACTGATGAAACTATACCGTGCAACCGGAAAAGAAAAATACAAAAAGATGGCACGGTATTTTCTGGAAGAACGAGGAAAAAATCCGGATTATTTTTATGAGGAAAAGAAAAAAAGAGGCTGGCAGCATTGGGGACAGTATAGCTTAGAACCGTTAGATCAGAGATACACGCAGACGCACGCTACGATTTATGAGCAGAAAGAGGCAGTCGGACACAGTGTCCGTGCTGTTTATATGTATACGGCAATGGCTGACCTTGCCGGGGAAGATAAAGATGAGAGACTTTATGAGGCATGCCAGACTTTGTGGGATAATATTGTAAAGAAAAGAATGTACATCACCGGCGGCATCGGTTCTACGGTTGAGGGCGAGGCATTTACGATTGACTATGATCTGCCAAACGATATGGCATATGCAGAGACCTGTGCTTCGATCGGAATGATATTTTTTGCGAAGAGAATGTTGGAGATCAGGCCGCTTGGAATTTATGCGGATATCATGGAACGGGAATTTTACAATGGAACCATCAGCGGTATCCAGTTGGATGGAAAACAGTTTTTCTATGTGAATCCGCTTGAGGTAAATCCGGGAACATCCGGCACGATCTTTGGTTATAAACATGTATTGCCGACCCGTCCGGGCTGGTATGCATGTGCATGCTGTCCGCCGAACCTGGTACGTCTTGTAACTTCACTGGGAACTTATGCATGGAGTGAGAGTGAAACGACGCTCTATTCACATCTGTTTCTGGGACAGACCGCGGATTTTGATAAAGCGGTGATTACGGTAGAAAGCAGTTATCCGTGGGAAGGAAAGGTATCCTATCAGGTAAAAGCAAAAAAAGAAAAGGCGTTTGAACTTGCAATTCATATCCCATCCCATATTCGTCCGGACACACTTGCTGTGACAGTAAACGGAGAAAAAACAGATGACATGTCTTTTGTGAAAGATGGTTATCTTTATCTGAAGAGAAACTGGGGAGAAAATGATGTGGTTGCACTTACATTTGATCTTCCAGTACGAAAAATTTATGCAAATACGAATGTGCGTGAAGATGAGGGCTGTGTCGCGTTGATGAGGGGACCGGTCGTTTACTGCTTTGAAGGTGCAGACAATGGTGAGTGCATTCAGGCACTTCGTATACCAAGAGAGATCAAAGCTGAGACGGAACTTTGCAAAGAAGGTGTATTAGCGGGAAATGTGCTGATCCATCTGCCGGGATACCGGATGGAGAGCAGTGATGCACTTTACTCCGAGGAACGCCCGAAGCGGACAGATGTGACGCTGACCGCAATTCCTTATTATGCGTGGGCGAACCGGGGAGAAAACCAGATGCGTGTCTGGATGCCGGAGGAGTGATCTTTCCGACTAGTTTTCTACACGAAATACCAGACATCCGTGTGCTGGCGGTGTGACAGAAATGGCACTGCCGGATACGGATGTTTTTTCTTTGCTCCAAAGTTCCGTCAGGCTGGCATCTTTGTGGGCACAGGGTTCATCGCCGACATGGAGCGTTTCGATGTCACAGTGGATCGTCTGTGTCTCATCCGATAGGTTGAAGAAGGCGGCAAAGTGTTCACCGGTAACTGCATTGTATGCACACCAGATGGCTTTTTCATCGTCAAGACATACCTGATGCGGCTTGCAGTCCGGGGTTAACATGGACAGCACATCGCGGTTAGTAAGAAGGGCAAGTGTGGCGTCATCTAACTTTGTCAGTTCACAGCCAAGCATCAGAGGGGAACCGAAGAGACACCAGAGCGTTAACATGGTATGCTGTTCCTCCGGTGTAAAATTAGTGTACCATTCATGACCGAATCCTTTTCCAAGCCAGCCGAGCGGAAGCATATCGCAGTCCGGGTAACATCCTTTTGCCACATGGTTCTGCCAGAGCTCACAGCGGTGGAACATATCTTTTAACAGATCCCATTTATCCCAGAAATCATCGGTGATACGCCACATATTTGCATAAGTCTCATAGTGCCATGCGTGTTCGATCAGTGCAGGTCCCGGAGAAAGGGATAAAACGATCGGCCTGCCACAGCGTGCGATCGCCTTTGCGAGCATTTCTATCTCATGGCGTGCAGAATAAGGATTGGCCGGATAGATATTGGTATTACAGATATCATCGCACTTGATGAAATCAACACCCCAGGAAGTATAAAGTTCCATCAGGGAATCATAGTAAGCCTGTCCTGCCTCCGTATCGCGGACACCGTACATATCCGGGTTCCATCCACAGATGGAGGAAGGATTTGCGACCATATCGGCAGTCACGTTGCTGCCCTTGATCTTACAATGGTTATGCGCAGCAGTTCTTGGGATTCCGCGCATGATATGGATACCGAATTTTAAACCGAGACTGTGGATATAGTCAGCAAGGTGGGTAAAACCGGTTCCGTCCGCAGAAGATGGAAAACGTGCCGGATCCGGCTGCAGTCTTGAAAATTCATCCATGGCAACATCCGCAAACGGGATATATTGGAACTGATCGCGCATGGAACCGGCACCGATCGCGTACCATTCGATATCAACGACGATATATTCCCATCCAAACTCCTTTAAATGTGCAGCCATGTAATCTGCATTTGCTTTCACGGCATCTTCTGTCACAGTGGTGTCATAGTAATCGTAGCTGTTCCAACCCATAGGCGGCAGCGGTGCAAAATTATTTTTGTTCATAAAAAACCTCCAGAATTGATTTCCTAAGCCGATTATACTATATAGAAATTACAATACAATACGCATTGCATTTCTTTTCACATTTTTTTATAATGAAAATAATGTTGGAACCGTTATTTGATTCTGACATTATTAAAATCAGAATGACAAAAGACATATCACGATAATAAGAAAAATAAGAGGAATAATCATGTCCGAAAAGAAAAAAGTAAAGATAAACGGTTTTGTTTTTACGGATGAAGCGGAAGCAGAGCAGGCGAAAAAGGAAGCACATGGGATTCATTATGTGGAAGAACGCGCAGATATGCATCATCCGGAAACGGTGCTTGAAATATATAATAAAATGGTGAAGCAGGAACTGTTTGAAACAGCGGTTGGATTTACATACTTAAAAGAACTACAGGAATATCTGATTCAGAATCCGTCCATTAATAACAGTGATATTCTTCCGATTTCCGTGACACATCCGGTGTTAGAGGAGAGCCTCCGGAAAAAATTAAGGATTTCTGCAAAAAACAGGGCGAGCGAAAAGAAGGCGTCAAAAAAAACGGATGGATACCGCAAAAAATATGAGATCACGTTATTTATATCTGTGATACTGGCAGTCAGCGTGATCGGAATGTTTATCGTTGCATCGACGAGCGACAGTCCGACGATCATCAATTATGAAAATAAGCTGATTGATAAATATGCGGCGTGGGAGCAGGAACTTGATGAGAGGGAAGCCGCGTTAAAGGAACGTGAACAGACGGTGGAAGAACCATAGAAGACATCACATTTATTTCATAATTATCTGTTAGGATAACATGCAGGTTTGTACTCTGGCACAAATTTGAGATGTGCAAAAAAGCAGCGCAGAAATGAGGAACAAAGATGGAAAAAATTAAAATATTAGTTGTGGATGATGAAAGCAGAATGAGAAAATTAGTCCGTGATTTTCTGGTCAGGGAAGATTATGAGGTGTTAGAAGCGGGAGATGGAGAAGCAGCACTCGATATTTTTTATCAGGAAAAAAATATTGCATTGATCATTTTAGATGTCATGATGCCAAAGATGAACGGATGGGAGGTCTGCAGGGAAATCAGGGAGACTTCGAAAGTGCCAATTATCATGCTGACGGCGAAGGGGGATGAGGAGGACGAGCTGACAGGGTTCGAACTTGGAGTTGATGAGTATATCTCAAAACCGTTTTCTCCGAAGATCTTAGTTGCGCGTGTCGGTGCAATTTTAAGAAGAAGCGGAAAGGCACCGGAGGAGGGAAAACTTCTTTCCATCGGCGGCATCGTGATCGATCAGACTGCACATACAGTGACGGTGGATGGCAGACAGATCGAATTAAGCTTCAAGGAATTTGAACTGCTTACCTATTTTATGGAAAACGAAGGCATTGCACTTTCCAGGGAAAAGATTCTTAATCATGTCTGGAACTATGATTATTTCGGGGACGCCAGAACGATCGATACACATGTCAAAAAACTGCGTGCCAAGATCGGTGAAAAAGGAGATTACATAAAAACCATCTGGGGCATGGGTTACAAATTCGAAGCAGAAGAAAATGGCAGTGATAAGTAATGATGAAAAGCAGGAAAAAAGAATTTAAAAGAAAATATTTTGGTTCACTGACACACCAGTTGATCCTGATCAGTATCTGTCTGGTTACGGGAACACTTCTTTTGTGCTGGTTTATCAACACGGTTTTTTTAGAACCGTACTATGTGATCAATAAACAAAATACGCTGCTTTCCGGATTTGAGACGATCGATGAAGCGAGTGAGGCAGGGACACTTGATGACAGTTCTTTTGATGTGACATTTGACAATCTCTGTGCAAATGGGAATATCACCGTCATGATCATAAGCTCCGACCGGACGATCGTGCGGTCTTCCGTCAATGATACGCAGAAAATGATGCTGGAATTTATGAATATCATTTTTGGCGAAAAACAAAATGAAGTGACGGTGATGATGCAGTCGGATAATTATATTATTCAAAAACAGACGGATACCAGGTTAGATTCAGAGTTTCTGGTCCTTTACGGAACACTTTCAAACGGCAATCTGATCCTGATGCGTACCGCACTTGAGAGTATCAGGGAAAGCGTCAATCTGTCCAATACATTTCTGGCATGGGTGGGTGTTGTCGCTGCAATCATCAGTGCAGTCGTGATCGTGTTTGTCTCAAGAGGCATTACAACACCGCTTCTGCGTCTGACCGATATCTCAAAACGCATGACGGAGCTTGATTTTGAGGCAAAATACCAGCCGGGGCGCAGATACCACAACGAGGTAGATGAGTTAGGCGAATATATGAATGTCATGTCGACCACGTTAGAGCATACGATCTCCGAACTGAAAAGCGCAAATAACCAGCTGCAGATCGATATTGACAAAAAGACGCAGATCGATGAGATGCGCAAAGAGTTTTTATCCAATGTATCGCACGAGTTAAAAACACCGCTTGCACTGATCCAGGGCTATGCGGAGGGATTGAAAGAATGTATCAATGATGATGCGGAGAGCAGGGACTTTTACTGCGAAGTCATCATGGACGAAGCGGACAAGATGAATAAAATGGTCAAAAAACTGCTCACTTTAAACCAGCTCGAATTTGGCAATGAGGTCATCACCATGGAGCGGTTTGACCTGACAGAATTGATCCGGGGGGTGATCAATTCGTCTGCGATCCTTTTGAATCAGAATGAGATCACATTGGACTTTACACAGCAGGAACCGTTATATGCGTGGGCGGATGAATTTAAGGTGGAAGAGGTAGTGACCAACTATCTGAGCAATGCGATCCATCACGCAGAGGGAGAAAAGCGGATCGATATCAGCTGTGTACAGAAAGGGGACAAAGTCCGCGTCAGTGTTTTTAACACGGGAAATCCGATACCGGAAGAAGATGTGGACAATATCTGGATCAAATTTTACAAAGTGGATAAAGCGAGAACCAGAGAATACGGTGGCAGCGGCATCGGTCTGTCAATCGTCCGGGCAATCATGGATTCGTTCCATCAGAAGTGCGGCGTGATCAATCATGAGGACGGAGTGGAATTCTGGTTTGAATTAGAAACAAATAATGGAAATTTTTCAGTTGATAAATCATACCAAAAATGCTAACATATGGGTATAGTTCGTGACAATAGAATGTTCGCAGAGTGCGCATTCTGTTGTTCATGATAATAGAATATTCGCAGAGCGTGAGTTCTATTATTTACAGATATTTTGAGAGGAATGCCATGAAAAGAACGGGAATGAGATTAACGGCAGTGGCAGCAGTGACAGCGTTGCTGCTCGGTGGATGTGGAGAACAGCCATACAGTTTAACAGAAGATGAGGAAGGCATGATTGTGGATTACTCGGCACACGCTGTGGCAAAATTTAATACGAGCCAGCCTGACGGTCTTGCAAATGTGAGCCGCAATGAGCAGGAAACAGAGGCAGTGGATGAGTCACAGACGACGGAGACTGAGAATAAAATCACACTGGATGCATCCGGCAATGCAGCTGCAGGAGAACAGAGCACAGAGAATAAAACAGCAGAGCCGTCGACACTGGATGAACTGTTTGGAGGAGAAAATCTGTCGGTCACATATACCGGAGCAGAAATTGCAGCAAATTATATGGAGGGCGGTTATTATTCGCTGGATGCAGAGCAGGGCAAGACATTTGTGATTGTCGGTATTGATATTACAAATTCCGGAGCGGATGAAATAGCGATAGATAACTTTGCAAAGACACCGAAGTTCTCTGTTATGGTCAATGGTCAGGAAAAAGCAGAGGAAGAAAATACAATACTTCCATCTGATTTTGCACTGTATCAGGAAACAGTCCCGGCTGGAGTAACAGAAAATACTATCTTATTGTTTCAGGTGCCGGACAGTGTGACCAGTGTGGACAGTCTGGATCTGTTTGTAAATATCAGCGGTACAAATTATCAAATTACTTTGTAATGATATTAGTAATGTGCTATAATAAATGCAGTATTTATGCAATGGAAAAAGAGACGAATTGCGTAGCAGATGATACGCGGGAGGAGAGACAGGAATGGATACAAATATACTTTTAGAGTCAGGAACAAATGAACTGGAGGTCCTGGAATTTACATTAGGAAATAATCATTATGGAATCAATGTTGCAAAGATCAGAGAGATATTGACGTATCAGCCGGTTACACCAGTACCAAATTCTCATCCAAGTGTGGAAGGTATTTTTATGCCGCGTGATACGATGATTACTGTTGTTAATCTGAAAAGATGCCTGGGAATGCCGGAGGACGGAGAAAACAAAGGACTTTTTATCATCACGAACTTTAACAAATTAAATATTGCGTTTCATGTAGATGCTGTGATTGGTATCCATCGTGTATCATGGGAATCCATCATCAAACCGGATTCAACGATCAATACGGAGAATAACAGTGCATCCACAGGTGTCATTAAGATGGATGACAAGCTGATCATCATCCTTGATTTTGAGAAGATTGTATCCGATATCAGCCCGGAGACAGGACTTAAGGTATCAGATGTTGATAATATGGTAAGCCGTGAACGTTGTGACTCTCCGATCCTGATCGCTGAGGATTCACCGCTTCTTAGCCGCTTGATCACAGATTGTCTGAAGAAGGCAGGATACACCAATCTGATTGTGACAATGAACGGTCAGGAAGCATGGGACAAACTTACTGAATTTGAAAAAGCAGGCAATGTGCGTGACAAGGTTCACTGTATTATCACGGATATCGAGATGCCGATGATGGATGGACACAGACTGACCAAACTGGTTAAGACAAATGATAATATGAAGAAGATACCGCTCATTATTTTCTCATCTTTGGTCAATGAGGAAATGAGAATTAAAGGCAAACAGTTAGGGGCAGATGCTCAGTTGACAAAACCTGAAATCGGCAATCTTGTAGAGGCTATTGACAATTTAATTGATAAAAGCATTGATTAGGTTGAAGCGAAGAGGGGGATGTGATGTATTGTCACATCCCCAAATTAAGTTATAGGCTTGACGGAGGTATCGGATGAGCGGGACAGAAGATTATCTGGATGGACTGTTAAATTCCATATCTGAAAAAGATTTGGATACAAAGAAAAAAACCGGGAGTGAAACGATGCAGACAGAGGAAGATATTATGAATGATATGGAAAATGATTTACTTTCCAAAGAAGCGGAAGATAATTTTTTAGAACAGTTTGAAAAAGAATTGCAAAATGAGAAGTCGTCACCGGAAGAGGAAAAAACGGATGATTTCTTTAACAGTTTAGATCAGATTGTGGATGGAGCAGATCATAATAATAATGATGATGATTTCCTGATGGATACGCTTGGAGATATCCCGGGTATCGATGATGTGACAAAAACAGAAGATTTGTCACAGGCACAGACGATGGAAAAAGAGCCGGATGAACAGTCTGAAGATACAGCAGAACCGGCACAGGCGTCAGATGATGCCGGAAGTGATACTTTTGGTATGGATGATGCAGGCAGCACAGGACTGGATGATTTTGGAGACCTTGGCGGGGCTGATATGTTTGGAGACAGTGAGGCAGAAGAAACCGAAATTACTCCGGATGGCATAGAAGAAACTCCGAAAAAAGAAGGTTTTCTAAAAAAAATATCACGCATTCTTTTTGGGGAAGATGATGAGGATGAAAAAGGTGATTCTGTCTCATCTCAAAAAGAACCGCTAACAGGAGAAAATGCGGGTGACATTGATTTGTCAGATCCAAATATGCAGATATTGCAGGAACTGGGAGATATTCCGGATATATCGGATGCACCGAAGGAAGAAGAAAAGCCGGATCCGAAAGAAGAGAAAAAGAAGAAAAAAGAGAAAAAGAAAAAAGAAAAGAAGCCAAAGAAAGAAAAGAAACCAAAGCCAAAGAAAGAAAAGAAGCCAAAGCCGCCAAAGGAACCGGATCTGACTCCTCCATTGCCGAAGGTGCCGGTAATTCTGATCTTTGTAATGGTATTCTCATTCCTTATTCTTGTGGTGTTAGCAACAAATCTGGTCGGCTATTCAAGCAGCTTTTCAAATGCAGAAGACGCATATGCAAAGGGTGATTATGAGCAGGCATTTCAGGATGTGGCAGGTCTTGAAGTGAAAGAGAAAGATCAGGATACCTACAGAAAATACCGTATTCTGGCATATACAACAGGTCAGTACAGAGCATATCAGAATCTGGTGAACCAGAAAATTTATGATATGGCACTGGATTCACTGATCAGCACGATCGGAAGATGTGAAGAATACAGCAGTGATGCCAAAGAACTTGGATGTGAAGGAGAGATTTCAGACATACAGGCAAAGGCAGAGGAAGCATTAGAAGCATTTAAGATTGATACGGAAAAAGCACTTGAAGTATATGACATGAAGGATCGGACTGCATATTCAAAAGAGATTTATCAGATACTGGATGATGCAGGACTTAGTGAGGAATAAAAATGATAGCGATCATTGACTATGATGCAGGCAATTTAAAAAGCGTACAAAAGGCACTTGACTTTTTACATCAGGAATGCGTGATAACGAGGGATTTTCATGAAATCCGTCAGGCAGACAAGGTGATCTTACCGGGGGTTGGTTCTTTCGGTGAGGCGATGGTCCAGTTAAAAAAATATGAACTGGATAAAGTGATACAGGAAGTGGCGGAGGAGAAAAAGCCATTTCTTGGCATCTGCCTTGGTCTGCAGCTTTTATTTGAGGGCAGTGAGGAAAGCAGCGGAGTGGAAGGTCTGCATTTGTTAGATGGGCAGATTCTGCGTATACCAGATACAGAGGGATTAAAAATACCGCATATCGGATGGAATTCACTGGATCTATGGAATAATGGAAGGCTCTTTGCAGGATTGCCGGAGCATCCATATGTTTATTTTGTTCATTCTTATTATCTGAAAGCAAAAGATGACAGAATTGTGAAAGCAACTACGGAATATGGCACACATATTCATGCTTCCGTGGAACAGGACAATATCTTTGCATGTCAGTTCCACCCGGAAAAGAGCAGTACAGTCGGACTTAAGATACTAGAAAATTTTGCCGGGATTTAAGACAGGAGGATAAAAATGTTTACAAAACGAATTATTCCGTGTCTGGATGTGAATAACGGACGTGTGGTAAAGGGTGTTAATTTCGTAAATTTAAGGGATGCAGGAGATCCGGTTGAGATCGCAGCGGCTTATGATAAGGCGGGGGCAGATGAACTGGTATTTCTCGATATCACAGCAACCTCAGATGCCAGAGAGACGGTCGTGGATATGGTGCGCAAAGTGGCAGAAAAAGTGTTTATTCCATTTACTGTAGGCGGCGGTATCCGTACTGTGGATGATTTCAAGGCATTACTCCGTGAGGGTGCGGACAAGATATCGATTAATTCTTCTGCAATCAACCGTCCGGAACTCATCAGTGAGGCGGCAGATAAGTTTGGCAGCCAGTGTGTGGTGGTAGCGATCGATGCAAGAAAGCGTGCAGACGGTTCGGGCTGGAATATTTACAAGAACGGTGGACGTATTGATGTCGGAATTGATGCTGTGGAATGGGCAATGAAAGCGGACCGGCTTGGCGCAGGAGAAATTCTTCTGACCAGTATGGATTGTGATGGAACCAAGGCAGGTTATGATCTTGAACTGACCCGTATGATCGCAGAAAATGTTTCTATTCCGGTGATCGCTTCCGGTGGAGCGGGGACGAAAGAGCATTTTTACGATGCGCTGACGGAGGGAAAAGCGGATGCAGCGCTTGCTGCTTCTTTATTCCATTACAAAGAACTTGAGATCTGTGATCTGAAAGATTATCTGGCAGAACGCGGTGTCTCTGTCAGAAGATAATAAGAGGGTAAATATCATGGCAATGATTACGAATGACTGGCTCCCGGCAATTCAGGGAGAGTTTAAAAAGCCATATTACAGGGAACTATTTCAATTTGTAAAAGAAGAATACAGCAGGGCGGTCATTTATCCGCCGGCAGATGATATCTTCAATGCGATGCATTTTACACCACTTAGTGAGGTAAAAGTACTGATCTTAGGACAGGATCCGTATCACAATGAGAATCAGGCACATGGTCTGAGCTTTTCCGTACTGCCATCACAGAAGGAGATCCCGCCATCTCTGCAGAATATTTACAAAGAGCTTCAGGATGATCTGGGATGCTATATTCCGAACAACGGATATTTAAAAAAATGGGCGGATCAGGGCGTACTGCTTTTAAACACGGTGCTGACTGTCCGTGCACATCAGGCGAATTCCCATCAGGGAAGAGGCTGGGAGCAGTTTACGGATGCAATCATACAGGCAGTCAATGCACAGGACCGGCCAATCGTATATATGTTGTGGGGAAGACCGGCACAGAGCAAGATACCGATGCTGACAAATCCGAAGCATCTGATTTTAAAAGCGCCACATCCAAGCCCACTTTCTGCATACAGAGGTTTTTTTGGATGCAGACATTTCAGTCAGGCAAATGATTTCTTAAAAGCAAATGGGATCGAGCCGATCGACTGGCAGATCGAAAACCTGTAAGTTCCCATAAATGAGGAGTGCCCAGACACCTTTCGGCGCCCGGGCTATTATGAAAAAAATTTATCAAGTATATTATAACAAGTTGTCTAAGTATTTTTTAACTGTATTTAGTATATCAATCATATATGAACAAAGTATGAATAATAAATTAACAATTTTTTAGTAATTTAAAACAAAAAAACAGAAAAAAATACAAAAAAATTGGTTAGGTTATCCATACACCTGAAAAGACGGTTTTACCTGTGGAAAATGCTTGAAAATATAAAGAGAACGGCCTAAAATGACGATATAAAAGAAAACAGGGATGTTTGATTCATAACGAACAGGTTATTGTATTATTTCAAAGGAGTGAGATATATGGCAACAATTTCTGGCTATAATTCATATTCAATGGGAGTTTTGTTTTCTGGTCTAAACACTACATCATCTAAGAATTCATTGTTTTCGAACGGTATGTCAGGAAGTGATATACTTGGAATCAATTACAGTGACTGGGCAACAATCAGATCGGGCAGCTATTTTAAATTGTTAAATGCGTATTATGGGAAAGGTGGACAGGTCAGTGATTCAGACGATACAACATCTTCCTCAACGTCAACATCCAAAGACAGCACCAGGACACTCGCTGTGATTGAGAGTGATGCGAAGAGTGTGGAGAAGTCGGTTGCAGCTCTTCAGGAAACAGGGGATAAATCCTTGTTTAACGAAGTGACAAAGACAGATGAAAATGGAAACAAGACAACCGGTTATGATACGGATGCTATCTATAAAGCTGTTAAAAACTTTACAGACAGCTATAATAGTCTGATCGATGAAGTGGGTAATTCCAATACAAAGAGTATTTTAAGAGCCGGTGCCAGCATGGTGAATGTGACAGAGGCAAACCGTAAATCACTTTCTGATATCGGTATTTCCATAGGTGCAGACAACAAGCTTACCATTGATGAAGAGAAGTTTAAGAAGGCTGATATGAGTAAGGTAAAGGCAATGTTTGCAGACAACAGCTACTATGGAACAGAAGTGAAACGACAGGCAGGCCGTGCAGAGTCTTATGCAAAGAGTGAGGCCGCAAAGGCGAATACCTATCAGAAATCAGGTTCTTATACCTATAATTACAGAACAGGCGAACTTTATAACTCTACGATCTGATCGCAGAGCTGCAGAAAAATATGTTGCTGTTTTTCATACATTTTGAAAGCGGACAGCAGCGGTCATACTGGTATGATGTGATCCGGACGGTGGAAGGATTATATCACAACAATCATTTATGAGAAACTCGGATTGGGTTTCTCATAAATTTTGCAAAAAAATAATCAGCGCACCGGAAAAAAAGATTGCACAATGGGGCGATGTATGGTCAAATAATAGATAGTGTAAAAATGGATGTTGACATCTGGCAGAATAGAAAATATTTGAGATAGATGAAATGGAGAAAAGAATGGCAGCAAAGAAAGTAGTAGTCGGTATGTCAGGCGGTGTGGATTCCTCTGTGGCAGCATACCTTTTGAAGGAACAGGGATATGATGTGATCGGTGTGACCATGCAGATCTGGCAGGATGAGGATGAATTTGTGCAGGAGGAGAGTGGCGGATGCTGTGGCCTTTCGGCAGTGGATGATGCCAGAAGAGTGGCAGACCGTCTTGGAATTCCTTATTACGTCATGAATTTCAAACAGGAATTTAAAAAAAATGTCATGGATTATTTTACTGCGGAATATTTAAAAGGCAGGACGCCAAATCCGTGTATTGCATGCAACCGTTATGTAAAATGGGAAGCATTGTTAAATCGGAGTCTTGCGATTGGTGCGGATTATATTGCAACCGGGCACTATGCGAGAATCGAGCAGCTTTCCAATGGAAGATATGCAATTAAAAATTCCGTGACAGCAGTCAAAGATCAGACGTATGCACTTTACAATCTGACACAGGAACAGTTGTCACACACATTGATGCCGGTCGGCGCCTATCATAAAGATGAGATCCGTAAGATTGCAGAGGAGATTGGTCTTATGGTTGCACATAAAAAAGACAGTCAGGAGATCTGCTTTATCTCTGACAATGATTATGCCGGATTTATTGACCGGGAATGCGGCGATCAGGTACCACCTCCGGGAAATTTTGTTCTGACAGACGGAACTGTAGTCGGAAAACATAAAGGGATTACGCATTATACGATCGGACAGAGAAAGGGACTCGGAATTGCATTCGGGCATCCGGTATTTGTCACGGAGATACGGCCGGAGACAAATGAGGTCGTACTTGGTGAGAACAGAGATGTGTTTACTTATGAACTGGATGCAGATCATATTAATTTTATGTCCATCCCGGATATTCAGGATGAGATGCTTTTGAAGGCAAAAATCCGTTATTCCCACAGCGGGAGTATGTGCAAGGTGACAAGAACCGGAGAAGATACGATACACTGTGAATTTTTAGAGCCGGTGCGTGCGGTGACACCTGGACAGGCAGTCGTATTATATGATGGAGAATATGTTGCCGGAGGCGGCACGATCCTTTAGAAAAGCGATATGACGGAAAGCCGCTGGATGGTAAAAAAGACAGCAGATTACACAAGATAAAAATGACGTGAAAAGGAAAGGAACTGGCAGCAATGACAAGAGAAGCGTTTAGGGAGCTGGTAAAAAAAGGCCCGGTACTGCTTGATGGTGCAACAGGAACGAATTTACAGAAGGCAGGAATGCCGGTCGGAGTATGTCCGGAGCAGTGGATCCTGGAAAATTCAGAAGTGTTGATCGATCTGCAGAAACGGTATGTAGAGGCCGGAACCGATATTTTATTTGCGCCGACCTTTACCGCGAGCAGAATAAAATTAAAAGAATATGGTTTGGAAGATCATTTAGAGGAGATGAACCGCAAGCTTGTCGCACTCTCAAAAGAGGCTGCAAAGGGTACAAATGCGCTGGTTGCCGGAGATCTTACCATGACAGGAGAACAGCTTTATCCGTTGGGAGATCTGATGTTTGAGGATCTGGTGGATGTTTATAAAGAGCAGGCGAAAATTATTGCGGAGGCCGGAGCAGATCTTTTTGTGGTTGAAACGATGATGAGCCTGCAGGAATGCCGTGCGGCTGTGCTGGCAATCCGTGAAGTATGTGACCTGCCAGTCATGGTTTCATTGACTTATAATGAAGACGGAAGAACACTGTATGGAACAGATCCGGTGACAGCGGTTGTTGTGATGCAGAGCCTTGGTGCGGATGCGGTCGGAATGAACTGTTCGACCGGACCGGAGGCAATGTTAGAGCCGATCGCGAAGATGGCAGAGTATGCAACGATACCACTTCTCGCAAAACCAAATGCCGGAATGCCGGAGCTGATCGATGGTCAGACCGTCTTTAATGTAGAGCCGGAAGAATTTGCCGAAGTCGGGAAAAAACTGGTCGAAGAGGGTGCTGCCATCATTGGAGGATGCTGTGGAACAACACCGGAGCACATCCGTGCTTTAAAGGAGGCAGTAAAAGGTATCCCGGTCAAAGCACCGCTTCAGACGAAGAGAAGAATGCTGACTTCAGAGCGTAAGTCTGTAGAGATCACGCTTGATGGACGTTTTATGGTCATTGGAGAACGTATTAACCCGACCGGAAAGAAAAAGCTGCAGGCAGAGTTAAAAGAGGGTTCCTTAAATCTTGTCCGTACCATGGCATTAGAACAGGAGGAAAATGGAGCATCGATCCTTGACATCAATATGGGTATGAACGGTATAGATGAAAAAGAGATGATGCTGCGTACCATTTACGAAGTGACTTCGACGGTGGATTGTCCGCTTTGCATTGATTCCAGCCATGTGGATATTATTGAGGCCGCGCTCCGCATCTATCCGGGACGTGCACTCATCAATTCGATTTCACTGGAAAAAGAAAAGTTTGAAAAACTGCTTCCGATTGCAAAGAAGTACGGGGCAATGTTTATCCTGCTTCCCCTCTCGGATGAGGGACTGCCAAAAGATTCTGCTGAGAAACATGGCATTATCCGCACGATCATGGATGAGGCGGTGAGGATCGGCATGGCAAAAGAAGATATCATTGTGGATGGACTGGTTGCCACGATCGGAGCAAATCCGAATGCAGCGTTAGAGTGTTTTGAGACATTTTCCTATTGCAAAAATGAACTGGAACTGCCGACAGCATGTGGACTTTCTAATATTTCATTCGGACTGCCGGAACGTACTTATGTCAATACGGCTTTTCTTACAATGGCGATCGCAAATGGTCTTACGATGGCGATTGCAAATCCGTCACAGGAACTTCTGATGAATGCCGCATTTGCGTCGGATATGCTGTTGAATAAGAAAGAAAGCGACATCCGTTATATTGAGCGTATGAATTTCCTGTCAGAAAAATATGCCGGTATGGAACGTGTCATGGTTCAGAAAACGCCTGCAGGTACATCTGCGGCTGGCGGCGAAATCAGGAAAGAGAGTACGGGAAGCGGCGTATTTCAGGCAGTTTTAAAGGGAAACAAAGAACATGTATTAGAAGAAGTAAAAAAGATGCTGGATGGCGGAGCCAAACCGGATGAGATTATCAATGAGCATCTGATCGCTGCGATCAATGAAGTAGGAGAATTATTTGATAAAAAGAAATATTTCCTGCCACAGCTGATTTCTTCCGCTAATACGATGAAACTTGCAATCGAGTACTTAGAGCCGATGTTAGAGCGCAGTAATACAGAGGCAATGGCTACGATCGTTGTTGCGACAGTTGAGGGCGATATCCATGATATCGGAAAAAATCTTGTTGTTCTGATGTTGAAGAATTACGGTTATCATGTGATCGACCTTGGCAAGGATGTTCCGGCAGATGTGATCGTGGATACCGCAATGAATGAAGGTGCGAAGGTGATCGGACTTTCCGCACTGATGACGACCACAATGATGCGGATGAAAGACGTTGTGGAGCTGGCAAAAGAAAAAGGCTGTACGGCGAAGATTGTAATTGGAGGAGCGGCGATCACGGAGAGTTTTTCGGATGAGATCGGAGCAGATGGCTATTCGAAAGATGCAGCGGAATGTGTGAAACTGGTCGAACGCTTACTGGCATAAGACACTTTTAGTATAGCATAACATGTAAAACGAGTCTTGTAGCTTGTTTTACATGAAGTGCCAGTATAGAAAGCTGGATGTGTTGTTATATTTTTGAAATTTTTAGGAAAATATGAAAAAAAGTGTTGACTTTCATCTCCTGTAATAGTATACTTTAGAAGTCGGTTGCAAAAAGCAAAGGACAAAAATGGGATCTTAGCTCAGCTGGGAGAGCATCTGCCTTACAAGCAGAGGGTCATAGGTTCGAGCCCTATAGGTCCCATTACATCAGAAGTTCTGATGACAATTTAATATGGCGGAATAGCTCAGTTGGCTAGAGCATACGGTTCATACCCGTAGTGTCGAGAGTTCGAATCTCCCTTCCGCTACTTCAAGACCTCAGAGATTCTGAGGTCTTTTGTTGTATACCGGCAAAATTTTTTATATAATAAGTTTATGATACGAATCCTATACAGGCAGAATTCAATTTTACTTTTAAAGATGCAGGAGAGGAGAACTATGAAACAAAAATATAAGAAGCTGGCATTTTTCATATTATTACTAAGTATGCTTACCGGCTGTATGTTATTGAGTGGCTGTACGGAAAATACAGAAAATGGATCACAGAGCAGCTATATTGTAGATTCGGATGAGCTGCAGGATACAGAAAATCAGATGGAATTCGTACCGGGTTCTATGAAAGGTTCAAAACAGGAGGAAACGTCGGAAAACGAAGAACAGGGTCAGACAGAGCAAAGTCGTCAGACTGTCGCGGAAGAAAATGATGCGGAGCAGGTAAAGACGGCAGGTAATCTGGAAGTACATTTTATAGATGTGGGACAGGGGGATGCGACTCTGATCAAATGTGATGGTCATTCTATGCTGATCGATGCGGGAAATAATGATAAAGGTACACTTGTACAGAATTATCTGCAGCATCAGGGAGTGGAGACTCTTGACTATGTGATCGGCACGCACCCGGATGCAGACCACATCGGAGGAATGGATGTCGTTCTTTATAAATTTGACTGTAAGACGATCATCATGCCGGATGTTGCAAATAACACGCGCACTTATGATGATGTTGTGCAGACGATGAAAAATAAGGGATATAAGACCACTTATCCGGTTGTCGGGGAGACATACACGATCGGTGGAGCAGCATTTACGATCATTGCCCCAAACAAAGAGTATGGAAATGATATGAATTCCTGGTCGGTCGGCGTCCTTTTACAGAATGGAAACCACCGGTTTTTGTTTACCGGGGATGCGGAAGAGGGAGCAGAACAGGATATCCTGCAGAATGGCATCGATATCTCGGCGGATGTCTATAAGGTTGCACACCATGGAAGCAATACGGCAACATCCCAGGCATTTCTTGATGCAGTACATCCGACGTATGCGGTAATCAGTGCTGGGGAAGGCAATTCTTATGGACATCCGCATGCGGAAGTATTAAACAGACTCCGTGCAGCCGGAGTATCTGTTTTCCGCACGGATGAGCAGGGAACGATCGTTGCCGCGTCAGACGGAACAACACTTACCTGGAATATGTCTCCATCAGAGAGCTGGCAGGCAGGGGAAGCAAAAAAGAGTCAGGACACAGATAAAAGTGAAAAGTCAACTGACAGTCAGAACAATGCAGAAACAGATGCAGCCGTAAGTAATCCGACAGACCAGACGGATGGAAATTCGGATGTGATCGTTCACATCACGAAAACGGGAGAAAAATATCACTCTGCCGGATGTCAGTATTTAAGAAAAAGTGATATTGAAGTGACATTATCAGAGGCAAAAGCAAGAGGACTTACACCGTGTTCAAGGTGTAATCCACCACAGTAAAAATATTAATAGAAGGGAAAAGAAAAATATGCGCGTAGGAATGGGATATGATGTTCATAAATTAGTGGAGGGCAGGGACCTGATCATTGGAGGGGTAAAGATCCCACATACATTAGGACTTTTGGGACACTCGGATGCAGATGTATTGCTTCATGCCATCATGGATGCACTGCTCGGAGCAGCAGCACTTGGAGATATCGGAAAGCATTTTCCGGATACAGATCCGAAATATGAAGGAATTTCAAGCATGAAGCTGTTGGAACATGTGGCAGAACTGATCGCAGAAAAAGGGTATATTGTGGAAAATATCGATGCGACGATCATCGCACAGAAACCAAAGATGCGTCCACATATCGAACAGATGGAGAAGAATATTGCAGCAGCACTTAAAATATCAGAAGACCAGATCAATGTGAAAGCGACCACAGAAGAGGGACTGGGATTTACCGGAACGGAACAGGGAATTTCTGCACAGGCAATCTGTGCGTTGACAACGATCTATGAGAGCAGTGTCAGCGTGGCGGATTCTGCAGGAGGCTGTGCGGGCTGTCCCGGACGTGCCTGTGGAAGATAAATATAAATAAAGTATAAAACTTGTTGACACAGCTATATAAATAGGATATGATAAGTCGTGATTTGACGGATTGAAGTGAGACTCAGATATATTTTTTGTAAGGACATCAAGGGATATTCAAAGCAAAGATATATGCTGGGTCTTTTTATGTACAAAAGAAGGGAAAATGAGTTTATGAAAAAAAGGATGATACGTTTCTGTTGTGGAGTTATGGCTGCGGGACTGCTGCTTTCCGGCATACCGGTTCCGGCAATGAGCGGGAATATGCAAAAGGTAGCAGTGTCGGTGCTGGCAGAAGATGCGGTGATCGTGACAGATTACGATGAATTTGCGAATGCTTTAAGCAGTGGAAAGAAGAATATTGTAGTAGAAGGCAGTTTTACGATCCGCGATGATAAATTGACGGAGACAGATGGTTCCATTAAGGGACAGATGAAACCTGTTCAAATACCGGGGGGGACAACCATTACAGGAAATGGAACGGGGAGTATCACCTGTAGTCATCCAATTCAGATCATGGGGGATGATGTAGAGATACGGGATATACAATTGGTGTTTAATTCTAGTAATGGACTTGGCAGTGTTCCGCACCGTGAGATCTTTTTAGCAGGACATAGTCTTGTACTGAATAATGTAAGTACATATCTGGCAGGACCTGATAAGCCGAATCCGATTGTAGGCACAGAAAAAGAACTTCTTCCAACTGTGTATGCAGGAGGATATCACAGCAATACTGCAGTGGGAACAAACGCTTCACTTACTGTCACAAATGAGAACAATAAGACTATGTTTCAGGATATCTATCTGGGACATGAAGCATCAGCCGGACAAAGGACTGCTTATACGGGCAGTGCAAAATTAGAGCTGGATGCTGATGCAAAGATACGTGGGACTGTTTCAGCAGAAAACACATCTTTAGCGTCTTTAGATTTTTTGGGTGATCAGAAGGGATATGATGAAATCACTCTTTCAGAAATTAAAGGAAATGATAAAACTGTAATGACGGTAAAAAATTGTGCTGTTCTGGGTGTGGTGACAACGGGTGTCAAAGATATCCTATTGGATGCAGGAGGAAGACTGCAGCCGAAAGATGGGACGGCACAGTTAAATAATATTACACTGAAAAATGGGGGATGTCTGGATCTCACACAGGTGCTGGATGCTTTGGTAAAGGGCAGTTTTACAGGTAGTGATGATAATGCAGCAAGAGGAAAACTTGTTCTCAATAAAGATGGATATGTTCAGATTGATGGGCAGATAAGTGGGGTTACGCAGTTTCAGACGGTGAGTCATGTCATACCGGGAACGATTTTAAGTGGACATGCATATATTGCGTCGGAAAACGGAACAGCAGGAAGTTTTGTCTTATCAGACACAGCTATAAAAAATAATTACAGTCTGATCCGTAAAAATGGAACATGGACGCCGTATATTAATTATGTACCGGTGGAGCGTGAACTTGGAAGTATCGAGGTAAAATCTTATCCGAAAAATGTTGTTATTAACCATATACCGACAAACATGGAGGATAAAACAGGTGATAGTCCGTATTTGAATGTAATATGGAAGGATCAGGATGGAGAAGCCTATACATTTGATGATGTGGTAAATTATGAATCATTTTATGATAATATGGTATTAATCCGTTCGGATTACTGGAATAGTGACGACGAAGAGATACAGCAGAAAACAGACTGGATAAATCCGATTCGCTTAGATGTAGATGAAAATGAACCGGATCATTATTATCTGATTGCATATGGTAAGGTGCAAACAGGAAAATATACACTTTTATTCTGTTTAGAACCGATAGAAAGACATCCTGATACTGTGGCAGATGTAAAAGCACTGAAAGATACCGTGTTGGCAGAAAAGGAAATAATATTCACAGATGAACCAGGTGTATCACATCAGCATGTGGCGGGCGAGCCGGTAAAAGAAAACGAGATAGCTGCGACCTGTACCCAAAAAGGAAGCTACGATAAGGTAGTTTATTGTAAGGATAAAGGCTGCGGGGAAGAACTTTCCCGTGAGAATATAACGGTTCCGGCATCAGGACACAAAAAAGGAGAGCCGGTCACTGAAAATCGCGTGGAAGCGAAAGTGGGTGTGGACGGAAGTTATGATAAAGTAGTATACTGCACCAGATGTAAAGAAGAACTCAGCCGTGAAAAAGTGGTGATCCCAGCTCTGAAGGAGCCTGATAAGGAGGAGCCGACAGAGAAGCCGACGGAGAAACCAATAGAGAAACCGACAGAGAAGCCGACGGAGAAACCAACAGAGAAGCCGACAGAAACACCGACAGAGAAACCAACAGAGAAACCGACAGAAACACCGACGGAAACGCCAACGGAGAAACCGGTGCACAAACACAGTTATGTGTTGAAAAAAACGACAGAGGCAACCTGCATGAAAGAGGGAGAAAAAATTTATTCCTGTGCATGTGGGGATAGTTATACAGAAAAGATTGCAAAGAAATCCCATACACCGGAGAAAAAACTGACACCTGCAAAACCGGGCAGCAATGGAAAAAACGTAACGATATGCAGTGTGTGCAAAACAGTGCTCAAACAGGATACAATCTATGCACCTAAAACATTAAAATTGTCGAAAGAACGCTATGTTTACGACGGAAAAGTAAAAAAACCTGCCATCAAAGTGACGGATAATAAGGGAAAAGTGATTTCAGGCAGCTTTTATAAAGTCTCGTATCAGAATAATAAAAAAGTCGGAAAAGCAACAGTGACCGTGAAGTTTCAGGGAAATTATTCGGGAATACTGAAAAAGACATTTGAAATCTGTCCAAAGGGAACTTCTATTTCAAGTGTAAAATCCGGGAAAAAATCCATGACTGTGAAATGGAAGAAACAGGCATCACAGACGAGCGGCTATGAGATAGTATATACAGCAGATGCATCGTTTGGCAAAAAAAATACGAAGACGGCTGTGATCAAAAGTAATAAGACGACAGTTAAAGAAATCAAAGGATTAAAACCGGGAAAGAAATATTATGTAAAAGTACGTACATATAAAGAAGTAAAGTCCGGTACAAAAAAAGTGAGGATCTACTCAGACTGGTCAAAGAAAAAAGCAGTTCAGATAAAAAAATAGTTCAGATAAAGAAACCGGATGAAAGAAAAACAATGGTCAGATGAATGATAAGTAACATCTGACCGTTGTTTTTTTACAGGGTTTGATGTTTTTTGATACGTCTTTTTATGCTTTCCACATCAATCGGTTCAAAAATGAGATCATTGATCAGATCAGATAATATGGCATTTCGAATCTGAGTCAGATTACCCTCTTTGCAGATTGCGATAATGGGAGTTGACGAAGCCCAGGACTCATGACTTAATTCATCCCACAATTGCCTGCCATCATCTCCGGTTTCGGATACATCTATGAAAACGGCAGGAACATGGTTATTTTTATCCATAATGGCATAGCGTATTTCCGTAACGGAAGATACTTTTATGAGTCTGTCCGGGTAAGAATATGCAAATTTTAAAGTGGAAGCAACATTTCTGGAATGTGTATATAATAAAATATTTTTCATGGCAGTGTCTGGTTTCTGTGCAGAAACACCATACTCGGAAAAACATTGTTTCCCGGATTTTTTTGAATTCCCAAGTGCAGTGTCTGCTTTCTGAAAAAGTGTTGTGTAGGAAGTTTCATAAGGCTCTGTGAATGCAATACCGATACTGATCGTAACGTTTTCAGGAATGGATAAAGCTTCTTTATCTAAAATTGCATCTAAAAGTTCCTGTGCTTTTTCATAGACAGCCTGTCTGGAGGCTATATCCCGCATAAAAGCAACAAATTCGTCTCCGCCGATGCGTCCGATAATGTCGGAACCGGAAAAATGAGATGCAAGAATACCGGCTACGACAGAGATTGTATGATCGCCCATTTTATGCCCAAAGATGTCATTGACAGCTTTGAAATTGTCGATATCTATGGCAAACAATGCATGTAATTCTTCCGGAGTGGATAAAAGTATGTGGGAAATGGCGTGCTCTGCTGTGGCCTTATTCAGCAGATGCGTCATCTCATCCACTTCTGATTTAATCCGCAGAGCTTCCTGTTTTTGTAAAATATGATTCAGTCTGCGGTTCGTCTTTAAAATATTGTCAATACGGTGACGTGCAATGGCAGGTTCAGTGGGTTTACTGAGAAAGTCGCTTGCGCCTAATTCGAAAGCTTTCGTCTGTACTTCCGGAGTGTCGGTGGTTGTCAGAACCACGACTGGAATTTGTTTAAACTTCGGCATTTCCTGGCGGTGTTTTAAAACATCGAAACCATCCATTCCCTGCATGACAAGATCTAAAAGGACAAGGTCAATCATATTTTTTTTATCTTTGATCATCTGCAGACATTCCTCACCGGAAGATACTTCAAGAATATTGAAGGCCGGAGAGAATATTTCATTTAAAACGGCATGCTGTAAGCGTGAATCATCTACGATTAGCAAAGTTTCTTTTGACTGTTCCATATTAAAAAATCCTTCGTATCAGTTATAAATTATCCCCCTGGAAACCACAGGATACTATCTATAATGTAACATGGAAAATGGTTGTGTGCAATGAGAAAAAGACTGAGAAAAAATAAAACCGTTGACAAATCGGGGGTAAGTGCATAAACTAGAGTAAGCGAATCAACTTACCAGCAAAAATATGATAAGGGCGTTGAGCGGGAAGAGTAAGAAATCAGAGTGCTGACAGAGAGAAACTGCCATCGGCTGCAAGCAGTTTTCAGAAAGAGATTTCCGAAGTGCCTCCGTGAGCCTGTCCGGGGAAACGGTTTGTCTGCCAGTACAGTATCCGGATACGAGTAACACGCGTTAAGTGTATTGAGTGAGGATCAAAAGATCCTTAAGTTAGAGTGGAACCACGGATCATTTCGTCTCTTAGAGATGAAATGATCCGTTTTTCATGATAATAGAATGTTCGCGGAGCGTACATTCTATTATTTGGTTAAGGAAAGGGGATGCCAGTTTTGGGAATCATCAGTCATATTAAGGAAGAATTTACAGTGATAAAGGAGCGTGACCCGGCGATCAAATCGCCGATGGAGGTATTGCTTTATCCGAGTTTTCGGGTTATGTTGAGCTACAGACGTGCGCATAAGCTGTATTTAAAAGGACATTTCTTCTGGGCGAGATTTATTTCACAGCGGGCAGCGAGAAAAACAGGAATTGAGATACATCCGGGAGCAACGATCGGGAAAGGATTTTTTATTGATCACGGAAGTGGTGTGATCATTGGAGAGACGGCGATCGTTGGGGACAATGTTACTCTGTATCAGGGTGTGACACTAGGCGGTACCGGAAAAGAGACCGGAAAACGTCATCCGACGATTGGGGATAACGTTATGATCAGTGCGGGTGCAAAGATCATCGGTTCCTTCACCGTTGGAGAAAATTCCAAGATCGGAGCGGGAAGTGTGGTCATAGAGGAAGTGCCGCCAAACTGTACCGTAGTTGGTGTTCCGGGAAGAATCGTAAAACGTGACAATGTGAAGATGCCGCGCAGTGATATGGATCAGTGCCATCTGCCGGATCCGGTCAAAGAGGATATTACCGTACTGCAGAGGGAAAATGCAGAACTGGTCAACCGTGTGCTTGATTTAGAGCAGGCAGTTCGGATTTTAAGTGCTGATGCACAAAAAACAAAATAAATTGCATTTTGCTCCGCAAAACAAGGAGTAAAATCCTCTGCTCATCAGAGGATTCGCATTTTGCTTCGCAAAACAAGGAGGATTATTTAAATGGAAAATAAATTTCAATTTTACAACACACTGACAAGAAAAGTAGAAACGGTGATCCCGCATGAGGATGGAAAGATCGGCATGTATACCTGTGGACCGACCGTATACCATTTTGCACATATCGGCAACCTCAGAAGTTACATCATGGAGGATGTATTGGAAAAATCACTCCGCTATGTCGGATATGATGTAAAACGTGTTATGAATATCACGGATGTGGGACATTTATCTTCCGATGCAGATACCGGGGAAGATAAAATGTTAAAAGGTGCAAAAAGAGAGCACAAAACAGTGATGGAGATCGCAAAATATTATACAGACGCTTTCTTTAGTGACTGTAAGAAGTTAAATATCAAGACACCGGATGTTGTGGAGCCAGCAACGAACTGTATCCCGGAGTTCATCCATATGATCGAGGTGCTGCTCGAAAAAGGTTATGCTTATGTGGCAGGTGGAAATGTTTATTTTGATACATCCAAATTAGACGATTATTATGTATTTTCTTCCCAGAGCGAAAAAGAGCTGTTAGTCGGTGTACGCGACGATGTGGAAGAGGACGTAAATAAGAAAAATAAAAATGATTTTGTACTCTGGTTTACAAAGTCAAAATTTGAGGATCAGGCGCTTAAATGGGATAGCCCATGGGGCGTTGGATATCCGGGATGGCACATTGAGTGCTCATGCATCAGTATGAAACATCTGGGCGAGTATGTAGATATCCACTGCGGCGGTGTAGACAATATTTTCCCGCACCATACCAATGAGATCGCACAGTCAGAGAGTTACCTTGGCCATACATGGTGTAAATACTGGTTCCATGTACAGCATTTAAATGATAAATCCGGAAAAATGAGTAAGTCCAAAGGGGATTTCCTTACCGTATCCCTGCTGCAGGAAAAGGGGTATGATCCGATCGTATACCGTATGTTCTGTCTGCAGTCCCATTATAGAAAACCGTTGGAGTTTTCCTATGAAGTATTAGATAATATGGCTGCAGCTTATAAAAAACTGACCAAACGAATCGCAGAATTAAAGGATGAGGGAACCGTACAGCAGGATAAATTTGATGCTTATAAGGCAAAATTTGAGGATGCGATCAGCAACGATCTAAATACATCGATGGCGATTACGATCATTTATGATCTGCTCAAAGATGATATGAACGATAAGACAAAACTTGCGCTGATCAATGATTTTGATAAAGTATTATCCTTAAATCTGACAACGGCACAGGCAGATGCAAAAGAGGAGATCGATGCAGAATTAGAAAGCTATGTACTTGCAAAGATTGAAGAACGAAAGGAAGCAAAGAAAGCAAAAGATTTTGCAAAAGCAGATGCAATCCGCGATGAACTGCTTGCAAAAGGCATTGTACTGAAAGATACCCGAGAAGGTGTGATCTGGCACAAAGCGTGAGAGAGAGGAAATGCCAATGCAGAAAGGAATAGACTCTTATATCAAAGAACAGTTCGGAATCAGTGAAGTGGATATCCGGACATATTCGCCTCTTACGTTAGCCTATATCGGAGATGGAATATTTGATCTGGTGATCCGGTCTGTTGTCGTAGGAAAAGGAAACACGAGAGCAGGAGAACTTCACAAGCGGACAAGCCAGATCGTAAAAGCACACACACAGGCGGAAATGATCGAAAAATTACTTCCGATGCTGACGGAGGAAGAAGCAGAAGTGTACCGTCGTGGAAGGAATGCAAAATCGCCGACAATGGCAAAAAATGCCACGATGTCTGATTACCGGAAAGCAACCGGATTTGAGGCGCTGATGGGATACCTGTATTTAAAAGATGAGTTTGAACGTCTGGTGGAACTGGTAAAGACCGGTGTGGACGAACTTGCACTTAAAATGTAAAAGGAGAGAGTAATGGGCTACGAAGAGCTGAAAATAGAGGGACGCAATGCCGTGTTAGAGGCATTCCGTTCCGGAAAAACAATTGACAAATTATTTGTGTTGGACGGCTGTCAGGATGGTCCGGTGCGCACGATTGTCAGAGAGGCAAAAAAACATGACACGATCGTGCATTTTGTGGAAAAAGAGCGTTTAGATCAGCTTTCTGAGACAAAAAAACACCAGGGAGTGATCGCAGTTGCTGCAGCATATGAGTATGCCGAAGTGGAGGATATGCTAAAATTGGCAGAGGAAAAGGGCGAGCCGCCATTTTTATTCATTCTGGATAATATCGAGGATCCGCATAACCTTGGCGCTATCATCCGTACGGCAAATCTTGCCGGTGCGCATGGTGTCATTATTCCGAAACGCCGCGCGGTCGGTCTGACGGCAACTGTGGCAAAGACATCCGCCGGAGCAATCAATTATACACCGGTTGCAAAGGTGACAAATCTGACTGCAACAATGAAAGAGTTAAAGGACAAAGGAATGTGGTTTGTCTGTGCGGACATGGATGGAACCTGCATGTATGATCTGGATTTAAAAGGACCGATCGGTCTTGTCATCGGCAGTGAAGGCGAGGGTGTTGGCAGACTGGTGCGCGAGAACTGTGATTTTGTGGCATCCATTCCGATGAAGGGGGATATCGATTCCCTGAACGCATCGGTGGCAGCAGGTGTGCTTGCCTATGAGATTGTGCGGCAACGCATGCGGTAGAAGACACCGCAGCGGTAGAAGACAAGACACCGCAGCGGTAAAAAACACAGCAGCAATAAAAGACATCGCAGGTGGTAGAGAACACCGCAACGGTAGAAAAAAACGCCGTGGTAGATATTGTATCAGGAGTCTTGGGAGGAACATGTTAGAGTCATATCGGGATTTGACAGACGAACAGCTGATTGCGGCATTAAAAAACAGCGGTGATCCGGACGGAAAGATCATGGATTACATTTTAGATAAATATAAACCGCTGGTCCGCAAAAAGGCAAATGCAGTATTTCTGATTGGCGGTGAGACGGATGATCTGATCCAGGAGGGGATGATCGGACTTTTTAAAGCAGTTCAGGACTACGATGTGGATCAGGAAGCATCCTTCTTCAGCTTTGCAAGGCTATGTGTGACAAGACAGTTGTATTCGGCAATTGAAGCTTCAAACAGAAAGAAACACAGTCCGCTCAACAGTTATATTTCCCTGTATGAAAGAGAAGACGGGGAAAACTCGTTGATCGATACAATGGAATCCGGACATGAGACGAATCCGGAAGAACTGCTTGTCAGTCAGGAACGTGCGAAGACGTTGGAAGAACGTCTGGAAAAAGAATTAAGTGAACTGGAGCGCAGAGTTCTGTATCTTCATCTGATGGGAACGGATTATAAGACGATTGCAAAGCTTCTAGACCGGAGTCCAAAGACGATTGATAATGCACTTCAGAGAATCAAGGGAAAGATGCAGAAGATTCTGGAAAAGGAAAAATAAATCTAAAGAGGATATAAATATCGGCTGAATTTGTAATTGTAAAAAAATCCCGTAAAACAATCATTTGAAAGTTTTACGGGACTTCTCTTGTAAGCTGCCTAGCGGAATCGAACCGCCGACCTCCGCCTTACCAAGGCGACGCTCTACCGACTGAGCCAAGGCAGCATGCATAAGTGATATGCAACGTTGATACTATACACTGAAAGGAGTACATTTGTCAATATATTTTCGTGATATTAATTGAAAATCGTGAAAAATCCTGCGAAAATCAGGAATATGAAAAGAAATAGTAATAGAGAGGAAGAAGAAAATGAAAAAGATGAAAACAATGACCGAAGGAGTGATTTGGAAAGAAATACTATTCTTTGCAATTCCACTGATTCTGGGGAATCTGTTTCAGCAGCTGTATAATACGGTGGATTCGATTATTGTCGGCAACTATGTGGGAAGTAACGCACTGGCAGCAGTCGGATCCAGCGGTGCAATCATTAACCTGCTGATCGGTTTCTGCATAGGAGCATCGACTGGTGCAGGTGTTGTAATCTCGCAGTTTTATGGGGCCAAAAATACAGAAGGTGTGAGGAAGGCCGTACATACTACGATGGCGATCGCGCTGGCAGCAGGAGTGCTTCTGACTGTAATCGGAATTACAGTGACACCATCGATGCTGCGCCTGATGGGAACACCGGACAAGGTATTTGAACAGTCGGTAATTTATCTGCAGGTATATTTTGGCGGAAGTTTGTTTTCGGTAGTTTACAATATGTCGGCGGGTGTTCTGAATGCCGTGGGCAATTCCAGACGTTCCCTGGTATACCTGATGATCGCGGCGATTTCAAATATATTCCTGGATCTGATCATGGTTGTCGGACTGAAGCTTGGAATCGTTGGCGCGGCACTGGCTACGGATATCAGTCAGTTGATATCATGCATTTTTATATGGGGATTTCTGATTAGAAGTGAAGATGTATATAAGTTGAAGATTAAGGAGATCCGATGCTATGATCATCTGCTTTCGAAGATCATCCGCATCGGAATCCCGACAGGAATCCAGAATATTGTAATTTCGCTTTCAAACCTGATCGTGCAGGCAAGTGTGAATAGTTTTGGAGCGACAGTTATGGCAGGTTTT
>ENA-OOZX01000428-OOZX01000428.1-human-gut-metagenome-genome-assembly--contig:-NODE-428-length-38941-cov-3.578100_pt1 | contig 38941 bp, 34 predicted proteins | sample MGYA00241048_ERZ501412 | MGnify/ENA primary metagenome ERZ501412 (study PRJEB25962, sample SAMEA2042518) | human gut metagenome | biome: human gut; feature: human-associated habitat; material: faeces... | reverse complement strand
TAAGTATTGATGAGTTCACCGTAAACTTTATATTTCTCTTTTTTGCCAGTGTCTTTTAGCTGTTTCAGCTGGAGGGAGTATTTTTTGGAGTTTCGTTCCAAGGCAGTTTGGACGATTCGGCGCAGGTCTGAAGATTTCTGCCGAATGCGTGTCACAATATTTTTCTGGGCGTAATATTGCTCCAACATAGAGGAGACAGAAGGATACCCTTTTGTTGTGTGTCCGGTCTGATACTGAGACATGGGGAGTACGGAGTACTCTACGGGTATCTGGTCACGGAAAATAATGTTGGGATGAAAGTCGCCCTCTTTGACTTGGTCTAGGATTCTATTGAGAGTTCCGTACAAATGGAGCTTTGAATTTTCATCCAGGGTTTCCGTAGGCTCATCCCCGTCTAGAGAGGCACGGGTACAGATTTCATGGGCCATTACAGGGCTGATTCCAGTCAAAGAAGTATACAATGCGCGGGCAATCTGCGTAGGCTTGCTAAGAACCTGGGTGTGAAAAGTCTCCTCCGTCAGATTCCAGGGATTTAGCTTTTCCTGAGTCTGGGGAATGAAGTACTGCCGTCCAGGAAGAACTTCACGGACAGAGCTCATATGGGAAGAGACATGTTTGATACTGTCTAAAATTTTATAGTCCTCGTCACAGAAGATGATGTTGCTGTGTTTTCCCATGATTTCTATGATTAAATATTTACGGCAGAGATCTCCTAGTTCATTGAGATGTTCCAGCTCAAATCGAATGACGCGTTCAAGACTTGGTTGAGTAATGGAGAGAAAGCGAGCACTGCTCAGGTGTTTGCGCAGCAGCATACAAAAGTTAGGTGCAGTCAAAGGACTGGGTTTATTTTTTTCGGTGAAATATATCAAGGGGAGAGATGCACTGGCAGATAAAAGCAGGCGGCAGTTTCCCTTGGGGCCGCGGCAGGTGAGGAGCAGTTCGTCAGTCTCAGGCTGAGCAATTTTATTGATTCTTCCTCCTGCCAGGTAATCGTTTAATTCTTTTACCATCGCAGCGATGGTGATTCCGTCAAAAGCCATAAATATCTCCTTGTTCTATGTAAAAAAATATTTTTTGTAATTGTTCAGCCAGCGCCATTCGTAAAACCGCATTGCGTACTTATCGTGGCTAACGCTATCGTTTTGCTTATTGAATAGTGCTCAGCTCATTTAGATATCCGTTCGCAAAAACATATAAGTATGTTTTATGCTTCTCGTAGACTGTATGGTTGAACGGTTACATTTTGGTAATTCTTGCGTGGCTGAATAGTTACACATTTTCTATTATATCAGAAAAAAAGGATTTGACTAGGGTTTTAGAATGAACTATAATAAATCTATATGCAATTAATTAGACACAGAAAAAGAGTGAAAACAATGATGAAAAGTATGACAGGTTTCGGTCGGGCAGAAGCCACAGATCAAGAACAAAAGATTACAGTGGAATTAAAATCCGTGAACCATAGGTATCTGGATATGAATATCAAGATACCGAAGAAACTGAGTTATTTTGAGGCAGCTATTCGAAATCTGCTGAAGAGTTATATTCAGAGAGGAAAAGTGGATGTCTTTGTCACCTATGAGGATTATACTCAGAAAAGAGTAGCCCTGAAATACAACCAGGAATTGGCGGCGGAATATATACAGTATTTTAAACGGATGAGCGAAAACTTTGGGCTGGAGAATGATGTAAACGTCTCCCAGCTGATGCGATGCCCGGAAGTGTTGATGATGGAAGAACAGGATATTGATGAGACAGAGCTTTGGGCATCTCTGGAACCGGTGCTTTGCCAGGCATGTGAGCGGTTTGTGGAGTCGAGGACCGCGGAGGGAAAGAACCTGACCAGAGATTTGTTGTGTAAACTGGAAGGCTTAGAGGAAAAAGTAAGGCTGGTGGAAGCGCGTTCTCCAGAGGTGATTCAGGCTTATCGGGAGAAACTGACAAATAAGATGAGAGAGCTCTTGGAAGACACGCAGATTGAGGAGAATCGGATTGCTGCCGAGGTCGTGCTCTTTGCGGACAAAATCTGTAACGATGAGGAGACGGTACGTCTGCGCAGTCACATCAAGAATATGAGAACGATACTGGTAGAGGGAAATTCCCAGAGTGTCGGGCGTAAGTTAGATTTTCTAGCCCAGGAAATGAACCGGGAAGCGAACACGATACTTTCGAAATCGAACGATTTGGAGATATCAAATCTGGCAATTGATCTGAAGACAGAGATCGAGAAGATTCGTGAACAGATTCAAAATATTGAATAAGAGTGGAGATTTTTGTGACAAAATTAATTAACATAGGGTTTGGAAATTTAGTAAACGCACAGAAGATTGTGGCGATTGTCAGCCCGGATGCGGCGCCGATCAAACGGTTGGTGCAGAGCGCGAAAAACGATGGTCGAGTCATTGATGCCACCCAAGGAAGAAAGACCAAAGGGGTGATTCTTACAGATCAAAATCAAGTGATTTTGTCGGCCTTGCAGCCGGATACCATTTCGCGGCGCTTTAGTGGCAAGTCAGAATTGGAGGAGAGAGGAGAGAGTCATGAATAAAGGTGTTTTGACGGTTGTCTCTGGTTTTTCAGGTTCTGGAAAAGGAACGATTATGAAAGCTTTGTTAAAAAAGTATGACAATTATGCGCTGTCTATCTCTGCGACGACGCGCTCTCCTAGAGAAGGTGAGAGGAATGGGCGGGAGTACTTCTTTAAGACGAAGGAGGAGTTTCAGCGTCTGATTGAAGAAGACCAATTGATTGAGTATGCACAGTATGTGGAGAATTATTACGGAACACCCAGGGAATATGTGGAACGCTGCTTGGATGACGGAAAAGATGTGATCTTGGAAATTGAGGTTCAAGGGGCGAGGAAAGTAAAAGAAAAGATTCCGGAGGCAGTTTTGATCTTTGTGACACCGCCTAGCGCAGAGGAGTTGAGAGCGCGTTTGGTGGGCCGAGGAACAGAGTCTATGGAAGTGATAGAATCCCGGTTGAGCCGAGCCAACGAGGAGGCTGTAGTGATGCCGGATTATGATTATCTTCTGGTGAATGACGACCTGGAACAGTGTGTGGAAGCTATGCACGGGATAATCCAGGCTGAGCGCTGTAAGATGAGAAGAAATGAAACATTTCAGAGAAAAATAAAAGAAGAGTTGAAAGAATTTTTGAAAGGAGAAGAAGTATGATTCATCCATCATATTCAGAGCTTATCAAAGTAGTTAATCAAGGAGCAGAGGACGACGAGACTCCAGTAGTCAGCAGTCGGTACTCCATCGTGCTGGCTACCAGCAAGAGGGCCAGACAATTGATCGCTGGAGCAGAACCCAAAGTGGGAGGTACGCATGGAAAGAAACCTTTGTCTATTGCTATTGACGAGCTATATAAAGGACAGGTAAAAATTATGCCGGAGGAAGAAGAAAAAGGCGGCGAAGAATAAGTTTTGAGCGTAGAGAAAGCATTCGCGCATGAGCGTGACAAGGTCTTTTCTATGACAATGAGGAAGAGGGGGCTGTTGGAACAACATTCGCAACAGCCCCCATTGTAATATTAATAGAAAGCTTTGCAGGAAAAAGGAGAGCGGAGAATGAAAGTATTGTTTATTTCTCTTGGATGCGATAAAAACCTGGTGGATTCAGAGGAGATGCTGGGTTTGCTGCGTGACAGGGGATATGAGATCACTGACGATGAGACAGAAGCGGATGTGATTGCAATCAATACCTGTTGTTTTATACACGATGCAAAAGAAGAGAGTATTCAGTCTATTTTGGAGATGGCAGAGTATCGGAAGCAGGGACGCTGTAAAGTTTTGTTAGTGACTGGGTGTATGGCGCAGAGATACCAGAAAGAAATTCGCCAGGAGATTCCAGAGGTGGATGTGGTTTTGGGAACTACTTCTTTTGAGAAAATTGTGGATGCTCTGGACAGCGCTTTTAGGGGAATTCCCTATGAGGATTTTGAAAGCATCGACTATCTGCCGATGGTTTCTGCGGACAGAATTTTAACCACAGGGGGCTATTATGGGTATCTAAAGATCGCGGAAGGGTGTGACAAGCACTGTACCTACTGTATTATCCCGAGCCTGAGAGGAAAATTCCGCAGCTATCCCATGGAAAGACTATTAAAACAGGCAGAGAAGATGGCACAGCAAGGAGTGAGAGAGTTGATTCTGGTTGCCCAGGAGACGACTCTTTATGGGACAGATCTGTATGGGAAAAAATCGCTCCATAGACTTTTAGAGGAGCTATGCAAAATTACTGGCATCTATTGGATTCGTGTCTTATACTGTTATCCGGAGGAAATCTATCCTGAATTGGTGGAAGTGATAGCTAGAGAGCCGAAAGTCTGTCACTATCTGGACTTGCCGATTCAACACGCCAGCGACAGAATTTTAAAGAGAATGGGAAGGCGTACTTCGAAAAAGCAGTTGGTGGAGATTGTCAGGACGCTTAGGGAGAAAATACCGGATATTGTGTTGCGGACCACTTTGATTACTGGTTTTCCCGGGGAGACTCAGGAAGATCATGAAGAATTGATGGAGTTTGTGGATACGATGGAGTTTGACCGCCTGGGGGGTTTTACTTATTCACCGGAAGAGAATACCCCGGCTGCGGTCATGAAAGCTCAGATTTCAGAAGAGATAAAGGAGGACCGCAAAGCAGAGTTGATGGAATTGCAGCAGGAGATCTCTCTGGAACGGGGAAATAGTAGAATTGGGCAAGTATTGCTGGTAATGATCGAGGGAAAGGTGGCAGATGAGAATGCGTATGTTGGACGGACTTACGCGGATGCTCCAAATGTGGACGGCTACATCTTTGTACAGAGCCCAGAAATGTTGATGTCCGGTGACTTTGTAAAGGTGCGAGTCACCGGAGCGCTAGAATACGATTTGATAGGAGAGATATATGATGAATACGCCGAATAAGTTGACGGTTGCACGCATGATTATGGTTCCTTTTTTTGTTCTATTTATGCTGGCTGGCTTTGCGGGAACTGCTGGAAAATGGATTGCTCTGGCAATCTTCGTGGTTGCCAGTCTGACAGATTATTTGGATGGGCATTTGGCCAGAAAATACAATCTTGTCACGGATTTTGGAAAGTTCATGGACCCATTGGCAGACAAGTTATTGGTGTGTTCTGCGCTGATCTGTTTGGTGGAATTGGACCGACTGGCAGCTTGGATTGTGATTGTAATTATCGGGCGTGAATTTATTATCAGTGGTTTTCGGCTGGTGGCGGCTGACAATGGAGTCGTGATTGCTGCCAGCTATTGGGGGAAATTTAAGACGGTCTCTCAAATGATTATGATTATTTTAATGATTATGAATCTGGGAGGTTTTTTCTCTGTTTTAGAACAGATATTTGTGTGGCTGGCGGTGGCTTTGACAGTCATTTCACTGGTGGATTATCTGTATAAGAATCGAAACGTGTTGTCAATGCAAGGCTAACGGGGTTTCACATCAAAGCCCAGGAAAGGAGTACCAATGATTACTGAACTGATATCTGTAGGCACCGAAATTTTGCTTGGAAACATTGTGAATACCAACAGTGCATATCTGTCTGAGATGTGTGCGAGGCTGGGAATGGACCTTTATTACCAGACTGTGGTAGGAGATAATGAGGAACGGATGAAACACACGGTGAAGATGGCGTTGGAACGTTCTGACACGATCATTCTCACAGGAGGGTTAGGACCTACACAGGATGATCTCACAAAAGAAGTGGTTGCGCAAGTGCTGGGAATGGAGTTGGTGGAAGACGCCCACACGCACAGGCGGATTGAAGAATACATGGAAAACTATGCAAAAAACAATCCGAATAGAAAAATCACAGATAACAATTGGAAACAGGCGATGGTTCCGAAGGGAGCGATCGTTTTGGACAATGCCAACGGAACTGCCCCGGGTTTGATTTTGGAAAAGAATGGAAAGACAGCGATTTTGCTGCCGGGGCCACCAAATGAATTAAAACCGATGTTTGAAGAACAAGTATATCCGTATCTGAGAAAAAAACAGCCAGATATTTTTTATTCTCAACTGGTGAAAATCTGTAATATAGGAGAGAGTCAGATTGCGGCAGAAATTCAAGATCTTATAGAGAATCAGACCAATCCGACCATTGCTCCATATGCGAAGACAGGGGAAGTACATCTTAGGATTACAGCTAGGGCGAAGGATGAAAAAGAGGGAAAGAAGCTCGTAAAACCCCTGGTCAGAGAACTGAAGATACGTTTTGGGAAAAACATCTATGCCACAGATGAGAGAAAGACCTTAGAGGAAGCAGTTGTAGACTTGCTGAAAGATCAGAAATTGAAATTGAGTTTGGTAGAGTCGTGTACGGGCGGTGCCTTAGCAGCGCGCATTGTGAATGTCCCCGGGGCCTCAGAGGTGTTTGGAACAGGTTTTGTGACCTACAGCAACAAAGCGAAGAGAAAATTAGTCATGGTAAAGAAAATGACTTTGAAGACTGTTGGTGCTGTCAGTGAAAAATGTGCAAGGGAGATGGCAAAAGGTGGCTGCGCGGCCAGTGGAGCGGATGTTTGTCTGTCTGTCACGGGAATTGCAGGCCCTGACGGAGGGACAAAAGAAAAACCTGTGGGAACCGTTTTTATGGGCTGTTGTTACCAGGGAAGAGTCAGAGTACGGGAGTTTCATTTTAGTGGCAACCGAGCAAAAATTAGAGAGCAATCGGTGGTCTATGCATTGGCGTTTTTGAGAGATTGTATTACGGGAAATGATGAAGAATCATAGAAATAGGACCTAAAAATCAAGGAATACATGATTTTTAGGTCCTGTCTTTTAGAATTTACCTTCTTTTGCAGCTTCTTCAACAGCAACAGCAACAGCGACGGTCATACCTACCATCGGATTGTTTCCTGCGCCGATTAATCCCATCATTTCTACATGGGCTGGTACTGAAGAAGATCCTGCGAACTGAGCATCACTATGCATACGTCCCATAGTATCTGTCATTCCGTAAGAAGCTGGTCCTGCAGCCATGTTATCTGGATGTAATGTACGTCCTGTACCACCACCAGAAGCTACAGAGAAGTATTTTTTACCCTGTTCGATACATTCTTTTTTGTATGTACCTGCAACTGGGTGCTGGAAACGAGTTGGGTTTGTAGAGTTACCTGTGATAGATACGTCTACACCTTCTTTGTGCATGATTGCAACACCTTCTGTTACATCGTTAGCACCGTAGCAGTTAACCTTAGCTCTTAATCCTTCAGAGTAAGATTTTCTGAATACTTCTTTAACTTCACCTGTGTAATAATCCATTTCAGTTTCAACATATGTAAATCCGTTAATTCTGGAAATGATCTGTGCAGCATCTTTTCCTAATCCGTTTAAGATAACTCTTAAAGGTTTCTGACGAACTTTGTTTGCTTTTTCAGCGATTCCGATAGCTCCTTCAGCAGCTGCGAAAGATTCGTGACCTGCTAAGAATGCGAAACATTCTGTTTCTTCTTCAAGAAGCATCTTTCCTAAGTTACCATGTCCAAGACCTACTTTACGCTGATCAGCTACAGATCCAGGAATACAGAATGCCTGAAGACCTTCTCCGATAGCAGCAGCAGCGTCTGCAGCTCTCTTGCAACCTTTTTTGATTGCGATAGCAGCACCTACTGTGTAAGCCCATTTTGCATTTTCGAAACAGATTGGCTGAATTCCTTCAACCTGAGCATAAACATCTAATCCAGCAGCTTTTGTGATTTCAGCAGCTTCTTCGATAGAATTGATTCCATACTCTTTTAAAACAGCAAGAATCTGTTTTTCTCTTCTTTCATATGATTCAAATAAAGCCATTATTCGCTACCTCCTATTCCTTTCTTGGGTCAATAATCTTAACAGCGTCATCAACGCGTCCGTACTGACCTTTGGCCTTGTCAAGTGCTGTCTGAGCATCGTCTCCAGCTTTGATGAAGTCCATCATTCTACCAAAGTTAACAAACTGGTATCCAATGATTTCATCATCAGCATCAAGAGCGATACCTGTAACGTATCCTTCAGCCATTTCAAGGTAACGAGGACCTTTTTTAAGTGTTCCGTACATTGTACCAACCTGAGATCTTAATCCTTTACCTAAGTCTTCAAGACCAGCACCGATTGGAAGTCCTTCTTCAGAGAATGCACTCTGAGTTCTTCCGTATACGATCTGTAAGAATAATTCTCTCATTGCTGTATTGATAGCATCACAAACTAAGTCTGTATTCAATGCTTCTAAAATTGTTCTTCCTGGTAAGATTTCAGATGCCATAGCAGCTGAATGTGTCATTCCTGAACATCCGATTGTTTCTACTAATGCTTCCTGGATGATACCTTCTTTAACGTTAAGAGTTAATTTACATCCTCCCTGCTGAGGTGCACACCAACCAATACCATGTGTTAATCCTGAGATGTCTGTTACATCTTTCGCTTTTACCCATTTTGCTTCTTCAGGAATTGGGGCAGCTCCATGGTTTACACCCTGAGCTACTGTACACATTTGTTCTACTTCATGTGAATAAATCATGTTGAAACTCCTTTCAGTATTAAAAATAACATCTTTATTTTAGCACATCGTTAAAAATAAAACAACAAATTATCTTAAGAACTTCGTTAAGTTTTTCAATGTTTTTGTTGGTTTGTGTGATAAAAATAATTTTTTTATCAAGTTGTTTTTCTTTTATATAAAAAATCTCGAATTTTCTTTTTTTTTAGTCAATTTAATAAATTATCTGAATTCTATTCCCCTTGTTTTCTTTAGGAATTACGGGTATAATTTAATACATATTTTTTATAACAGAAAGGAATTATGATTATGAGTCATTATGATTTAGAAACAAAATGTCTTCATTCTGGTTACACTCCTAAGAAAGGAGAACCATGTGCACTTCCTATTTATCAGAGTACTACTTTCAAATATGATACAACCGATGAAATGGGACAGTTATTTGATTTGAAAGCAGAAGGATATTTCTATACGCGTCTTCAGAATCCTACGAACGATGCTGTAGCTGCCAAAATTGCTGATCTTGAAGGAGGTGTTGCAGGGCTTCTTACTTCTTCTGGACAGGCTGCGAACTTCTATGCGATCTTTAATATCTGTGAGGCTGGAGATCATGTTGTTGCAGCTTCTACGATCTATGGTGGAACATTTAACCTTCTGGGTGTTACATTAAAGAAACTTGGAATTGACTGTACATTCGTTGATACTGATGCAAGTGCTGAAGAAATCGCCGCTGCATTCAAACCGAATACCAAAGTTTTATTTGCAGAGACGATTGCAAACCCTGCACTTGTCATTCTTGATATTGAGAAATTTGCAAAGGTTGCCCATGAACATGAAGTTCCATTGATCGTTGATAATACTTTTGCAACACCGATCAACTGTCGTCCTTTTGAATGGGGTGCTGACATCGTCACACATTCAACAACAAAATATATGGATGGACACGCCGTTCAAGTTGGCGGTGCGATCATTGACAGCGGAAACTTTGACTGGGACGCTTATGGACACAAATATCATGGTCTTACTGAACCTGATGAATCTTACCATGGTGTCGTTTATACAAAACAATTTGGAAAGAAAGCTTATATCACAAAAGCTACAACACAGCTGATGCGTGATCTCGGTTCCATTCCATCCCCTGAAAACTGTTTCTTATTAAATCTTGGATTAGAAACACTGCCTTTACGTGTAGAACGTCATTGTGAAAATGCTCAGAAAGTTGCTGAATTCTTAGATGCTCATGAAAAAGTATCTCATGTTATTTATGCCGGACTTCCTAATGATAAATATCACGAATTAGCACAAAAATATATGGATAAGGGAAGAACCTGTGGTGTTATTTCCTTTGAACTGACTGGTGGACGTGATGCTGCAGTACGCTTTATGGATGGCTTAAAATTAGCAAATATTGCGACACATGTTGCTGCATCCAAAACGATGGTACTTCACCCAGCTAGCCATACACACCGCCAGATGAATGATGAACAGTTAAGAGAAGCTGGTGTTTCTCCTGGAATGATCCGTTTATCCGTTGGAATTGAAAGTGCAAAAGATATTATCAATGATCTGAAAGAAGCACTTGAGAATGCATAGTTTTATAGGTGTTCGAAGATTACTTAGTAACAGTAATAATTGATATTATAAATTTCAAATATCATAGCAAAAAAGAACCTTAACTCCCAGCATTTATTATATATGCATTGAGTTAAGGTTCTTATTATTTTATATTCTATAAAATCTATAACAGATTATTCATCCCAGTTAGTATACACCTCTTGCACATCGTCATCCTCATCAAGAAGATCTAATGTTTTCTGAATACTCTTAATATCTTCTTCACTTGTAAGTTCGACCATAGTACCAGGGATCATTGTGACACTGGCATCTGCCATAGGAATTTCTTCCTTCTCTAAAGCTTCTCTGACTGCACTGAAGTCTTCTGGTGTTGTCAATACTTCAAAGCTGTCGTCTTCTTCGTTGAAGTCTTCTGCTCCGGCATCTAATGCCATCATCATAAGATCGTCTGCATCCATTTCACATTCTTCTTTAGAGATGATGATCTGTCCTTTCTTCTCGAACATATAAGATACACATCCTGGTGTTCCTACGTTACCATTTCCTTTTGTGAAAGCATTTCTTACATTAGATGCTGTACGGTTTTTGTTATCTGTTAATGTATCTACGATGATCGCAACTCCGCTTGGTCCATATCCTTCATATGTAATCTGCTCATAATTAACAGAATCTGCATCTCCGGCAGCTTTTTTGATACCACGTTCGATCGTGTCATTTGGCATATTGTTTGCTTTAGCTTTTGCAATGACATCACGTAATCTGCTATTGTTGTCTGGATCTGGTCCACCCTCTTTAACGGCTACTGCAATTTCTCTTCCAATGACTGTGAAAATCTTTCCTTTTTTCGCATCATTTTTTTCTTTTTTGTGTTTGATGTTCGCAAATTTACTGTGTCCTGACATCTTCTTCTTCCTTCCTTTTCCTTTTTTCTACCTTTACCTGTCTAATCATGTTGTCATGAATATCAACAGATTTAAAGGAATATCCTTGGTAGATAATTTCTATTTCTTCATTGTCTTCTGGTAAATGTCCCAGCTGATCAATTAAAAATCCATTGAGTGTCTCAATATCTTCAACGTCAAATTCGATTCCTAATGTATCCTCAAGTTCTTCCAGTCTCGTACTTCCTCGTACAAGATAAATATCTGCCCATCCAATCTTGGTGATATTACGGTCTTCGACATCATATTCGTCTAAAATATTCCCTACTATGACCTCTAGCATATCTTCCATAGATACAATACCTTCTGTCTGGCTGTATTCATCAATAACGATCGCCATATGAATCTTCTTGGTCTGCATCTCCTGAAAAAGCACCGATAAATTCATCGTCTGATGAACAAAAAACGGCTCTCTTGCAATATCAGAAAGTGTTGCTTCTTTCTGATTAAGATATGCATCGATCACATCTTTTAAATAAAGCACTCCTACAATGTTATCAATGTCATCTTCATATAATGGGTATCTTGAATATGGCTCATCTAACATATAATTTAATGCTTTCTCTACGGACATGTTTACATCAATCGCATCAATCTTCTTTCTTGATGTCATAACATCTGTGACATCTTTATCTCCAAATTCGAAAATATTCGTAATCATGCGGGCTTCCCCTTCCATGATCGCACCTTGCTCATGTCCTTCGTTAACAATGTTCATGATCTCTTCTTCATATTCATTGTCTTCATCCTCTTCATGTTCTTGTTCTGATGTGTGCAGTTTTTTCTTTGCTTCTCTGATCTTCTCTCTTTGTTTCATGAAAAAACACCCAACTGCAAATCCGATGATAACTGCTAAAATGATCATCATAAGCACCGAGGGAGTAAATCCTTCCATTTCTTTTTCTTTCTCCTTTTATCTTCTAGAAATTAAGACTATACAAACTTAAATATATCATTTCTAAGAAAAAAGGTCAATATATCCAAGATTCCTGTTATGTATCAAGACTTAAACTGATCTTTAGTGCATGATCCACTTGTTTTAGGAATGTACAATTTAAATGGCATACCTTTTCTCTTAAACGACTTTTATCGATTGTCCGGATCTGTTCTAACAAAATCACAGAATCTTTTTCTAATTCACATCTGTGGCAATCGATCGGTACATGAGTCGGCAACTTTGCCTTGTTCATCTTGCTTGTGATCGCTGCACAGATGATCGTTGGACTATATTTATTTCCCGCATCATTTTGCAATACGATCACAGGACGGATACCGCCTTGTTCTGAACCAACAACCGGTCTTAAATCTGCATAAAATATATCGCCTCGCTTAATTACCATAAGCATAAACACTCTCCATTTCTTTTTAAATATTGTATGAAGAGTATTTACAATTCTTTCAAAAGTATTCCTTATTTTTCAAAATATTCTGCTTCTTTCATCTCTCCGTTTCGAATGTATACTCGTGGAACACGTTTCCCAATCCCACAGACAAATTCATAATTAAAAGATCCTGCTTCATTTGCAACTTCTTCTACGGTCAACATTTTATTGCCATCGTGTCCGACTAAAGTTACTTCATCCATCACAGATACACCTTCAATATCTGTCACGTCAACCATAAACTGATCCATACAGATTCTTCCAATGATCGGTGCATACTGCCCACGGATCAATACTTTTCCTTTGGAAGAGAGTGATCTTGGGTATCCGTCTGCATATCCTACTGGGATAGTTGCGATCTTTGTCTTCTTATCAGTTACATATGTGTGATTGTAACTGATTCCTTCTCCTGCTTCCACTTCTTTGATATATACAATGTGTGTCTTTAATTCCATTGCTGGTCTTAAATCCAATACATCTTTTGAAACTTCTTCTGATGGATATAATCCATAAGTAATGATTCCTGAACGTACCATATCTTTTCTAAATCCATCCAGATCAATGATCGATGCACTGTTTGATACGTGTTTGATTGGAATATAGATATCTCTTTCCTCAAGCCACGTAATAAACTGATCATATTTTCGTTCCTGCTCATAAGTTTCTGTTTTATCCGCCTCGTCTGCACATGCGAAATGTGTAAAGATTCCTTGAATCTTGATATTTGGTAATTTGGCGATCTTCTCTATGATATCTACAGATTCTTTGGTTGGTTTAAATCCGATACGGTTCATTCCTGTATCCAGTTTGATATGAATCTTCGCATCTTTGCCTAGTGCCTGCGCGATCTTTGATAAGGACTCTGCCATCTCATAGCAGAATACGGTTGGCTCGATCTCATACTGAATCAATGAGCTGTACTGATATTCTGATGTGTATCCTAAAATCAAGATTGGCTGTCTGATTCCATTGTTTCGAAGTGTGATCCCTTCTTCTAGGATTGCAACGGCAAATGCATCAACTCCGATCTTATTTAATTCTTTTGCAATTGGAACTGCTCCGTGTCCGTATCCGTCAGCTTTGATCACTGGCATTACTTTCACACCTTCTCCAACTACACGTTTTACTTCTCTTATATTATGACAGATTGCATCCAGATCAATAACTGCATGCACTCTATAGTACTGGTTCATAATTTCCTCCTGTAACGTCCTTTATATGAGCAATAATATCTGATGCGATCATGCTGTAAGCGCCCAGATCATGCTTTGCATGATCTCCTGCAAGACCGTGAAGATAAACTCCGTGAACTGCTGCCTCATGAACAGATAATCCTTCCCCCAAAAGGCCTGTGATCATTCCCGCAAGAACATCTCCACTTCCTCCAGTCGCCATTCCATCATTTCCGCTTTGATTAATATACACCAAATCATCTTCTCGTGCAACGATAGTTGTTGCATCTTTTAAAACAGCTGTACAATGATATTTCTCTGCAAGATCTTGTGCACTCTGACATAGATCTTCTTTGATCTGTGTGATATCACATGACATCAATCTTGCTGCCTCCATCAAATGTGGAGTCATGATCGTCCCATATGGATAATCAATTTTCATGTTAAATCTACTGATTATATTTAATCCGTCTGCATCAATGACCAATGGTTTTTTCCCTTTTTTCAAAACCATCTCTAACATTTCTTTCATTTCTTCACTGACACCAACTCCTGGGCCAAACAAGATACAATCACACCATTCTAAAGATTCTTCTAAATCTTTTCGTTCTCCAAATAAAATTTCTGGAAGTCTTGTCTGTAAAATTTGACGATTTCCAGCATCAGAAAGCACTTTCACAAGTCCTGCACCCATCCGAAGTGCTGCTTCTGCTGCAAAACATGCAGCTCCTGACATTGTTTCATTTCCAGCAATGATCAAAATCTTCCCATAGCTTCCTTTATTGGAATATGCTTTTCTTTCTGGCATTAAATGATCACTTTCCTCTAATATATATCCTGTCGCATACTTTTTGATCGTCTGGTTATGAAATCCTATGGATACCAGTTTAATATCTCCACAATATTCTCGTCCTGGATATAATAAATGACCTCTTTTATATCCACCAAATGTAACTGTTGATGACGCATGCACTGCACATCCAAGAATCTTTCCACTATCTCCACTGATTCCAGATGGAATATCAATTGCGATCACAGGCTTACCACATGCATTGATCCGTTCAATGACTTCTTTATAAACACCACCAACTTCTCTAGAAAGTCCAACTCCAAAAATCCCTTCGATCAAAAGATCATATTCATGAAAATTTATATCTTCACAATCTATCGGAAAATAGCCTAGATTCTTAAGTATCTGAAGCTGTAATTTCAGATCCGCTGAAGCTTTTTCTATATTACCAACGATCATATAATCCACTAAATAATCCTGCTCCAACAAAATTCTCGTACAAGCAAGTGCATCTCCTCCATTATTGCCAATTCCTGAAATGATCAATATCCTCTGTGAATGATCTGCTATCTGTGCAGCCTTATCTGCAACTGCTTTAGATGCTCTTTCCATCAATACAAGTCCCGGAATTCCTATTCCATGAATCGTCTCATGATCGACCGTTTGCATCTCCTGATTCTTTAATACATATCTCATACGCATTCTCCTATCGCAAAAGCTTGTGCAAATTCTCTTGTATTCGTGATCGATACATGAATTCTTGAAACTTGTTTATCTTTTGCTATCTCTTTCGCATTTCCATATAATTTGACATATGGCGCACCTGATTCATTTCTCAACACTTCAATCTCATATGGTTCTACACCGAAAAAGCCGGTTCCAAATACTTTGGAAACGGCTTCTTTTACAGCAAAATTGCCAGCTAAAGTCGTAGCATTGTCTTTTGCATATGCTAATTCAGTTGTCGTAAAAATTCTTGAAAGATGTCTTCCTCGAAGAATCATCTCTTCTATCCGGTATATCTCTACGAGATCTGTTCCTATTCCAGCAATCATCTTCTTACCTGCTATTCGTTCTCACTCTCTTCACGGTTGTGGACATTGTATGTTAATGTCATCAGACTTTCTGCTAAATGTACATTCTCTACTGTAACATTATCTGGTAAATGAAGATCGATCGGTGCAAAATTCCAGAATCCTTTAATTCCCCATTCTGCCATCTTCTTTGCGATCGCAGGTGCCTGATCCTTCGGAATTGTCAGTGCAGCGATCTTAATTCCATGTGTTTTGATAAAGTTCTCTAGTTCATCTGTATCAAGAACTTTCACTCCACGGACAGAAATTCCGATCAGCTTTGGATTCACATCAAAAAGTGCCATGACTTTGTATCCATAATCTTCATTAAAAGACTGATAATTCGCAAGGGCCTGTCCAAGATTTCCGGCTCCAACAATGATCATGTCATTTCTCTTATCCAGACCTAAGATCTTACCAATCTCTGTATACAGATTATCTACATTATATCCGTATCCCTGCTGCCCAAATCCACCAAAATTGTTAAGGTCCTGACGAATCTGAGATGCTGTTACCATCATCTGTTCACTTAATTCTTTTGAAGAGATTCTTGTAATATTCTTCGCTTTTAACGCTCCTAAATATCTGAAATACCTAGGAAGTCGCTTGATAACTGCTGAGGAAATATTCTTATCTGAGTTTGCCATTTTATTCCTCCAAAATCTTTATTTCGCTTATAATTATATAAGATTGTCTAATAACTGTCAATCTTTCCGTCATGAAAATATTTCATTTTTTCAAAAAATATGGTATTCTGAGAAATAATGTCTATAATAAAAAATTTGAAAGGGGTATCTTAATGATATTATCATGCCAGAATATCTGCAAAACATTTGTCGAAAAACCAGTCTTGCAGAATATCTCATTTCACTTAAATGAAAACGACCGGCTGGCGATCATCGGATATAACGGTGCCGGAAAATCGACACTTTTAAAAATATTGATTGGTGAAATCTCTTATGATGAAGGTGAAATTTCTTTAAAGAAAGACGCAAGCATTGGCTATCTTGCCCAACATCAAGATCATACATTCCACCATACAATTTTTGATGAACTTCTTTCCGTCAAAAAAGAAGTCATTGAATTAGATGAACAGATGCGTACCTATGAACAGGAAATGAAACATCTGACCGGTGATGCACTAGAACAAAAAATGAACCAGTATACAAATGCTACTCATAGATTTGAGCAATTAAATGGTTTTGCATACAAAAGTGAGATCACAGGAATCTTAAAAGGACTTGGCTTTTCTGAAGAAGATTTCACAAAAGAGATCAACACTTTATCTGGAGGTCAAAGAACTCGTGTTGCTCTTGGTAAGTTACTGCTTAAAAATCCTGATATTCTGCTTCTTGACGAACCAACAAACCACTTGGATGTTGATTCCATAAGGTGGCTTGAAAATTACCTGTCTCATTACAAAGGAGCTGTGATCATCGTATCTCATGACCGCTATTTTCTTGATAAGATTGTCAATAAGGTCATGGAGATCGACCAAGGACACTCCATGCTGTTTGATGGAAATTATACAACATTTATCGAAAAACGTGATCAGATCAAAGCAATCCGTTTAAAAGAATACAAAAATCAGCAACAAGAGATCAAACATCAACAAGAAGTTATCAAAAAATTAAAACAGTTCAATCGTGAAAAATCAATCAAACGTGCAGAAAGCCGTGAAAAAGCTTTAAATAAGATTGATGTATTGGAGAAACCTACGGAATATAATGCTGATATGCGTCTTAGCATTGAACCGGAGATCATCAGTGGGAATGATGTTCTGACTTTAAAAGATGTATCCAAATCTTTTGGAAACAAATCATTATTCCATGGATTAAGTGCTGATATTTTTCGTGAAGAACGCGTTGCCCTGATCGGACCAAATGGAACTGGTAAAACAACACTGTTAAAGATCATTTGCAAAAAAATCAGCAATAATGGCGGTACGATCAGCCTTGGAGCTGGAGTTTCCATTGGATACTATGACCAGGCACAAGATAACTTAGATGATTCCAAAACGATTTTTGATGAAATTTCAGATGCTTATCCAGATCTTAATAACACAAAGATCCGCAATACTTTGGCTGCATTTTTATTTTATGGAGAAGACGTTTTCCGCCCGATCTCCTCTTTAAGCGGTGGAGAAAAAGGACGTGTTTCTCTTGCAAAATTAATGCTGTCTCATGCGAATTTTCTGATTCTTGATGAGCCAACAAACCATTTAGATATTCAGTCTAAGGAGATTCTGGAATCTGCAATGAATGCTTATACTGGAACGATCCTTTATGTTTCACATGATCGTTATTTTATCAATAAAACTGCAACACGAATCTTGGAAATCTCTGATCATGGATTAACTTCTTATCCTGGAAATTATCAGGATTATATTGCTCAGAAGGAAAAAGAAAAGGCATCTCTTACTTCTTCTACTGCTTCCTCCGTTTCTGTTGATACAGAATCCAAACTCGATTGGAAACAACAAAAAGAAGAACAAGCCAAACAGAGAAAAAAAGAAAATCGTCTTAAAAAAGTCGAAGAGCAAATCACAGAGTTGGAAACGAAACAAGAAGAACTTTCAGAAGCTATGTCTTTACCTGAAAATGCTTCTGATCCTGCGAAATTAATGGAACTTAGCAATGAGCAGGCTTCCATCGCTTCTTCTTTGGAAGAACTTTATGAAGAATGGGAAACTCTTTGCTAATTTGTAAAAAAACATATATAATAGTAACGTTAACCGTATTGAAAAACAGGAGGTTTTTATGAAATTAATATCCTTTGTTGTACCTTGCTACAACTCTCAGGAATATATGAGACACTGCATTGACACCTTATTACCAGGTGGTGATCAGGTGGAGATTCTGATCGTTAATGACGGATCTTCCGATAACACTGCTGCGATCGCAGATGAATATGAAAAAAAATATCCTGACATCTGCCGTGCAATTCACCAGGAAAATAAAGGGCATGGTGGTGCAGTGAATACAGGAATCAAAAATGCCACAGGTATTTACCTGAAAGTTGTTGATAGTGATGACTGGGTAAATGAATATGCTTATGGAGAAATCCTTGATACTCTTGCGAATTTCTACAAACAGGGAACTGTCCTTGATATGCTGCTTTCTAACTATGTATACGAAAAACAAGGAGCCAAGAAAAAAACTGTTATTCATTATCGTCATGCAATCCCAAAAGATCAGATCTTTTGCTGGGATGATGTTGGACGTTTTCCTGTCAGCCAGTATATTTTAATGCACTCTGTCATTTATCGTACTGCACTGCTTCGTGAATGCGATCTAGAGCTTCCAGAGCATACATTCTATGTGGATAATATTTATGTATTCAAACCTCTTCCATATGTAAAAACAATGTATTATCTGGATGTTAACTTCTATCGTTATTTCATTGGACGTGATGATCAGTCTGTCAATGAGACAAATATGATCAAACGTATCGACCAGCAGTTTAAAGTTACTTATATCATGATTGATTATATGACTCAGTTTAATCTTGTAAGTAAGCCATTAGAACGTTATATGAGACATTATCTTTCCATTATCATGTGTATTTCTTCCGTGATCTCTGTAAAATCTGGACAGAAAGAGCATTTAAGGATGCGAAAAGAATTATGGAAATATTTATATGACAGTGACAAACGTCTGTATCGTAAGATCCGTCATAATATTACAAGCTGTGCAGTAAATCTGCCTGGATATGTTGGAAGAAAAGCTACAATTGCTATGTATAAAGCAGCTCGTAGATTTATCGGATTTAACTAAATATTTTTACATTAAAAGGTCCTGCAGAGGGCCTTTTTCTTGTTCCCCTCATCTTTTATTCTGCGTATTCTAATAATATAAAGTATGAAAGGCAACTTTCCATGCAGATTTCTGTTTCAAAACAAATCCATGCTGATCTTGCCCATCAGCATGGTTTTCTTGGAGAAGGTATCGGTATTGCTTATCTTGATACTGGCCTTTTCCCACATAAAGATTTCTCTCCGCATTCCACACGGATCGCCAAATTTGTAGATTTTGTTCATTCCAAATCTTTCAGCTATGACGATAATGGACATGGGACTCATATTACCGGCATCGCTGCTTCCTCTGCAACATTTGGTTCCGATTATTTGGGAATTGCTCCAAAATCCCATATCGTTTCTTTAAAAGTACTGGATGCCTCAGGAAACGGTGTTCAAAGCGCCTTCTTACAGGGTCTTGACTGGATTCATGAGTATCATCGCTCCTATCAGATCCGTATCGTTAACATCTCAATAGGAAGTCCTGGTTCCGAGGATAGTTCAGCCTCCAAAGAACTATTAAAACATGTCAACGCCCTATGGGATGATGGCCTTGTTGTTTGTATTGCCGGCGGAAACCATGGTCCAAAACCATACAGTATTTCAATTCCTGGTAATAGTCCAAAAATCATCACTGTTGGTTCCAGCGACGATAATTTTCAAATGATCGGAAGAAAACACTTCTCTTCAGGATATTCCGGACGCGGTCCCACAACATCCTGCGTTATGAAGCCGGATGTTGTTGCCCCTGGAACAAATATTTTTTCGTGTTCCTTAAATAACCGCTATACTATCAAAAGTGGTACTTCCATGGCAACCCCTGTCGTCTCTGGTTCTTTTGCTCTCTTGCTCGAAAAATATCCTTTTTACACCAATAAGGATATAAAAATGAAACTGCGAAAAAACTGCGACAAATTAAAAACCCCCAGACACCATCAGGGCTGGGGGCAGATCAATCTAAAAAAATTAATGGATCTTTGATAAACTTGTATCCTTAAACTTCCTCGTCAAATAAAAATTCACATAAGACCTGATTACTGACTAAGGTACCATCTTGCGTCAGAAAAACTCGGTCTCCTTCTTCTTTCATCATGCCTTGTTTCATGGATTCTATCAATGGCTTTCCATAGACAGAATCCATGGAGCAGCCAAAACGTTCTATAAACTCTTTCTTCGAAATGCCTTTCGTCTTTCGAAGTCCAAGAAACATAAATTCTTCCATCTGTTCATAAACTGATAACGAACGGGCTCCTTCATATGCATCTCCGAACGATTGAATCTCTAAATAGTCTTTCATATCGGAGGGATTCTCAAAACGTTTCTCATCCAGATACGAAGAGGCATTAAGCCCCACTCCCAAATACGGAATATGGGACCAATACCCAAGATTATGTCTGCTTTCAAAACCTGGCTTTGCATAATTTGAAATCTCATATTTGTCGTAACCATATTCGTTTAAAATCTTTTCTGTCATTCGATACATTAAAACTTCATCTTCTTCTGATGGAAGAAGTTCCTCTAACTTGTTATCTTCGTAAAAAGGTGTTCCCTCTTCAATGATCAGACTATACGCAGAAATATGTTCTGGAGAAAGTTTAGCTATTTTTCTTAAATTCTCTTCATAAGAAGTTAATGTTTGTTTCGGCACCGCACTCATCAAGTCAACATTGATGTTCAAAAATCCAGCTTGTCTTGCCCAGTCGAAACTTTGTAAAAATTCTTCATAGGTATGAATTCTTCCCAGATACTCCAACTCTTCTTTCACTGTTGACTGCAATCCAAAACTAATCCTGTTGATCCCATTTTCCCTATATGTACATAGTTTTTTTAAATCTACTGTTCCTGGATTCGCTTCAATCGTAATCTCAGCATCCTCACAAATATGAAAATGTTCAAATATAGTTTCACAAATCATTTGAATATCTTCTCTTCTAAGATATGATGGCGTTCCGCCTCCAATAAAGACGGTTACAACGTCTCGTGCTGCTAATTTCTTTCCCCAGAAAATCAGTTCTTCTTTTAGTTTCCCCAGGTATGCATGGATTGTTTCCTCCTCTGCCCGAAAGGAACAGAAATCACAATATCTGCACTTACTTTTACAAAATGGAATATGAATATAAAGCTCGATCGTATTAGTCTTCATCTAACTTCAGAACACTCATGAATGCTTCCTGTGGAATTTCAACATTTCCTACCTGACGCATTCGTTTCTTTCCTTTCTTCTGTTTCTCTAACAGCTTTCTCTTACGGGAGATATCTCCACCGTAACATTTGGCAAGAACGTCTTTTCTCATTGCTTTGACAGTTTCTCTTGCAATGACTTTACTTCCAATCGCTGCCTGAATCGGTACTTCAAACATATGTCTTGGAATTTCTTCTTTTAATTTTGTACACATCTTACGTCCACGCTCATACGCGGTATCTTCATGTACAATAAAAGAAAGCGCATCAACTTCTTCTTTGTTGATCAAAATGTCTAATTTTACAAGTCTTGATGTCTGATATCCTTTCATTTCGTAATCTAAGGATGCATAACCTCTGGAACGTGATTTTAATGCATCAAAGAAATCATAAATGATTTCATTTAATGGAAGTTCATAACGAAGTAATGCCCTTGTCTCTTCCATATACTCCATTCCAAGATATACGCCTCGTCTTTCCTGGCATAATCCCATGATCGCTCCAACAAACTCAGAAGTTACCATGATCTCCGCTGTTACGATTGGTTCTTCCATATGGTCGATCTCGGATGGATCTGGAAGATTGGATGGATTCGTTAATTCGATCATACTTCCATCCGTCTTATATACGCGATAAATAACGCCTGGTGCTGTTGTTACAAGATCCAAGTTATATTCTCTCTCTAAACGTTCCTGAATGATCTCTAAATGCAATAATCCAAGAAATCCACATCTAAATCCAAATCCTAACGCAACGGATGTCTCTGCTTCAAATTGTAGTGCTGCATCATTTAACTGTAATTTTTCTAATGCATCTCTTAAATCCGGATATTTTGCTCCATCTGTTGGATATAGTCCACAATATACCATAGGATTTACTTTTTTGTATCCTGGAAGTGGTTCAGCACATGGATCATCTGCATCTGTGATCGTATCACCAACTCTGGTTCCCTGTACATTTTTAAGGCTGGCTGTAACATATCCAACCATCCCTGCTGTCAGTTCATCACATGGATTGAATCTTCCTGCCCCAAATGTACCAACTTCTACAACTTCTGCACTCTCTCCAGTTGCCATCATCTTCATCTTTGTTCCGACTTTGATCGTTCCTTCTTTGATCCTTGTAAAGATGATAACTCCTTTATATGCATCATACATACTGTCAAAGATCAATCCTTGTAATGGTGCATTCTTATCGCCCTCTGGTGATGGAATCTTCTCTACGATCTGCTTTAATACCTGTTCTACATTTAGTCCGCTTTTTGCAGAAATCTGAGGTGCATCTTCTGCATCGATTCCGATCACATCTTCAATTTCTGCTTTAACACGCTCTGGATCTGCACTCGGAAGATCGATCTTGTTGATAACCGGCATAACTTCTAAGTCGTGATCAATCGCAAGATAAACATTTGCCAATGTCTGTGCCTCTATTCCCTGTGCAGCATCGACAACAAGGATTGCTCCCTCACATGCTGCAAGACTTCGTGATACTTCATAATTAAAGTCCACGTGTCCCGGTGTATCGATCAAGTTAAAAATATATTCTTCCCCATCGTCAGCTTTATAAACAATTCGTACTGCCTGCGATTTGATCGTAATCCCACGTTCTCTTTCAAGATCCATGTTATCAAGAACCTGCTCCTGCATCTCTCGATCCGTTAATGTTCCTGTCATCTGAATGATTCGATCTGCTAATGTTGATTTTCCGTGATCTATATGTGCGATAATACAAAAATTTCGTATTTTACTCTGATTTATTGCCATAAGTTCCTCCTAATTATATTTCAAGTACATATGTCTTTTCAGACACTCCATTTTAGTATAACACATTATTTAATAATTCAGCAAGTAAACTCATAGACGCTTTTGCTTCTGATAACGTATTATTCTGCGCACCAACTTCCACTAACAAGCTTCTTCCTCTGTAGTGCAGATTATAACGATATCCTTTTACGTAAATTTTTCGTGTAAATCCAGGGTATTTCAAAGCAGCCTGTGCTTGCAATTGCAGGCTGAACGCAAGATTTGTCTGCTTATTTGGATTCTTTAAATATTTGATATTTCCATTTGTTGCTGTACGGCTCATTCCATTAAAAAACATGATCTGCGCCATTCTCTTTCCATTTTGTCTCGTCACAAGCTTTGTCGATTCATTGACTCCATCCCTGTGCAGATCGATCACAACCTGAATGGATGGATATTTTTTTAGATTCTTTTCAATTGCAGTTGCTGCATAATTATAAGCCTTGGATCGCTCCTCTTTTCCGTTTTTTACATCGTAAATGTTACGATCATGTACAACCTTGATATTTTTTTGCTCCAATCTCTTCGTTAAAACATCTCCAACACCGATCACAGTATCTGATTTTCTTCCTTTCCTGCTGCCACGGTATGCCTCACTCCCATGTGTATGATAAATTAAAATCTGCGGTTCATCAGATTTCCTTAATTTTAAGTTCGTGTTTAATAAAACTTTTCCATTTAACTCATTTTCTGTCGCCATTGTCGTACTGTCGATCTGATAAATATATTTTCTTAAATATTTTGAATTTTCCCATTTTTTTGCATGAAACAACTTTTCTTCTTTTTTTACCTCCTCTACCACCTCATCCGTTGTTTCATCATCCTGAAAATAATAATCTTGCTGTACTAGATCTTCTTCTTTTTTATCCTTATAATCTGTGCGATATTGTAAGATTGGTACTGTTTCCTGATAATACATACAGACCATGTCCGATAGAATATTTCCCGAAAATGTCACTTCCTTCTTAGATACTGCCGGAAAAAATCCTGTCATGATTCCATGATAATAATGATCCATGAATTCTAAAACCATTCCCTGCGCATTGATCTTCTGACTGAAAAAAATGATCAGAAAACAACCGATCGTAATACTCAATATCCATCTCTTTCTTTTCTCCATACTTTCATTGTATTCATTCATATTTTAATTATGCAGTAAATGGTTGATTCCTTCAGATATCGTATAACTGATCCGTTTCATAGATTCATCAATATTTTTTGGTGTAACGTGCATGGAAATAAATTCTTCATCAATATTTTCAGAAACATTTTCCAGAGATTTTTCTCCAAAAACATCATGAATGATCGCTGGAACAGAAATTACCGTTGGAACACCAATTGCAAGAACTGGAACACCGATCGTATGCTGTGTAATCTCATTCCTATGGTTTCCAACACCTGAACCCGGTGCAATTCCCGTATCGCTGATCTGAATCGTTTTATTTAACCTGCTATAACTTCTGGCCGCCAGAGCATCGATCACGATAACAACATCTGGTTTTATCCGGTCTGCTAATGATTCTAAAATCTCACTTGTCTCAATTCCCGTCTGTGCCATAACCCCCGGTGCGATCGCACTTAGTTCAAATTGATAATTTCCAATCCCCTCTTTTTGCAAATGTCTTGTAATATATAGATTGTTCACAACTTTAGGCCCTAACGAATCCGCTGTCACATCAGCATTTCCAAGTCCTGCGATCAGTATTTTTTTCTTTTTGTTTAACATTTCCTTTAAATTTAAAAACAATGCTTCACTCATTTCTTTATGAAAACTACCATCGTTTGTTGACAGATCTTTCGCTTCGATCGTAATATAGGTTCCCTTTGGTTTTCCTAAAGAGTCCTCCCCTTTTTTGTTTTTGATGATGATCTTTGTTTCTTTTATATGATTCGTTGTATCAATTCTTGTCTTTACGATAATTCCTGACTGTGCAGAGCCAATATTCTTCTCTTCTTTTAATTCCAGTGCCAGATCTGTACGATTTTGCATTGATTTTGCCTCCTTTTTTCTCTAGTATGTAATTGTTTTTAAAAAAATATTACATTTTTTCCCCAAAGATATTGACAAATTCAATCATTTTCTATAAGATATAACAGTATGTTTTGTGTATAGCTAACCGTGTCTCGCTATAGACAAGATTCAAGAAAAGAAAGAAATTTAAGTTATCATATTGGAGGTGCCCACTTTGGCAAATATTAAATCAGCAAAAAAAAGAATCAAAGTTATCAACACAAAAACAGAAAGAAATAAAGCAATCAAAACTAAAGTTAAAACATATATCAAAAAAGTAGAAGCAGCGATCGCAGCTAACGATAAAGCAGCAGCTTCTGAAGCTTTAACAGCTTGCATTTCTGAAATCAGCAAAGCTACTTCTAAAGGAATCTTCCACAAGAATACAGCTTCTAGAAAGATTGCTCGTTTATCTAAAGCCGTTAACGCTATTGCTTAATCAGATATCAAGAAACGAATTTTAATAAAATTAACCCGAAAAAAAGAAGCCACCGTCAGGCTTCTTTTTTTTCATCATTTTTATTATACTAGACTTCTGTCTTAAATTGATTGATTTATTTCTGACTGAACTGGATCAACAATAGTTCTACCCCAACTCTGTCACTAATCTTTCCTGTTTTAATTGATTCATCAGTTTTTGCACATGCTTCGATCATATCTCTGAGTGTATCCATTGAAAACATTTTCGCTTGATCTTTTAACTTTCCTGCAACAAATGCTGGAACTTTCATCTGCTTTGCGATCATCCCATTGCTCTTTCCAAGACAATCTAAATCTTTCACCTGAAGCAGCTGATTACACTGTCTGACTAACAATGCCAGAATTCCAAATGGTGATTCCTTTAACTCGATCAGATCATAATATAGTGTCAATACTTTTTCTCTTTGCTTTCTCGCAATTGCCTCAAGCATCACAAAGATCTGATTTGTCGTCTGAGAAGATGTCAACTCTTCCAGATCACGGATCGTAATTTCTTCTCTCTCTCCAACATAGGAGATCAATTTCTCTAATTCATTTTTTAAAGTATACATATCAGATCCACAGCGATATAAAAAACTTCGCATTGTTGCAGATGACATCTGTTTTCCTTCTTTCTTAAGCAATGAAGCCAGCCATCTGGATAATTCTTTATCTCCAGCAGATTCAAAACATACCGCATGTCCTTCCTTCGAAAGAAATTTATAAATCTTTGAACGCTTATCTACACTATCTTCTATAAAAAGCACAACACTTGTATCCGAGGCTTCCTTTAATCCTTCAATAAACGTATCATCACTTTTCTTTCCAAGTCCTGTTTCATCCAAGATCAAAAACCTATGATCACTAAAAAACGGCAGTGTTTTAGCCAGTTCAACAATCTCTATCGCATCAGCCCTTTTTCCTTCAAAATAAGAATAGTTCATCGTATCATCTTCTGAAACTAATGCTTTCTTTAACTGGTTTTTCATCTGGGAGATCATATATTTTTCTTCCCCGTAGAATAGATAAAAACGTTCGTATGTATTTGTCTTGATATCTTCTAATATTTTCTTCATATTCTTTGCATCTCTTTCTATAGCTTTTGATAGTATACCTTTTTTTTGGAAGATTTTCAACCATCTCTTCTTTTGAAAAAAATAATCGCACCACTTCGATCTGTTCTATAAATCTTTGTGCGATATGTCTGTAGTCTGTGGATAGTTTCTAAATGTGGGTGTCCATATCTATTTTGTTTTCCACAAGAGATGACCGTCTGTTTCGGCTGAACCTTTTGTAAAAATTCATTACTCGTGGAATTTTTTGATCCATGATGTGCTGCTTTTAATATATCTGCTCTTTCCAATTCTTCTGATAATAGTTCTTCTTCACCTTCTTTTTCCACATCTCCCGTTAACAGCACCCGATATCCAAGTATTTTTCCCTGCATTACCAACGATGCCGCATTCTTTTCCATCTGACTGTTCTTTTGAGGATGCAACACTTTCAAACTTCCATCTTTTGTAGTGATCTGCCTTCCTCTTGAAAGATAAAAAATAGTTGTTCCTCGTTTCTTCGCTATACCTATGATCTTTTTCATTGTCTCATCTTTTGGAATCTCTGGAAGCCCAAGATACTTAATTTTCCCCATCTCAAGTAATTCCTTGATCCCAGAATAATGATCGATATCCATGTGACTGATCACCGCAATCTGAATCTTCTGATACCCCAGATATTTCATATACGGAAGAATCCGATATCTTCCAACCTGATCTTCACTGCTGCTTCCACCATCAAATATGATCGCCCCAGACTTCGTATCTGCTACAAAACAATCTCCCTGCCCAACATCAAGAAATGCCAGACTCTTTCTTCTTGCCATTGGAATCCATATCAAAATGATCATGATAACATAAGCCAGACTGATCCTGATATGTCGATTTTGTCCATTTTTCTTCCATATCCACAATCCGGTCATAAAATAAAATAAGAGTACCCATAAAAATGGTACATGTCCGATCGTCAACATCCCATAAGACTGTCTGGAAATCCACAAAACCCCTTGGATCATCCATGAGATTGCTTCATGAAATACGGTATACGGCAAAAAAATCAAAAGAAAAGCTAAAGTAAAAGCACACGTTGCCAGTGGTACTGCTGCTACATTCGCAAGAAAAGAAAAAGCTGGAGCTTCATATTGAAAATATATAATCAATGGCAGCATCCCTATCTGGATAAAAATACAAAACGATAAAGATTCCTTCAACTTATAATATTTACCTTTCATCTTTGGTTTAACAAGTTGATAGATTGCGATCACAAAAACTGCTGTAAATGAATATAAAAAACCCGTATCATAGATTCTGTACGGACACATTATAAGTAAGACAATTCCTGCAAAAGCTCCTGCAGACATCATATCATAGTGTTCTCCTAATATCTCTGACAGGAAGTAAACACCCAACATCATCACTGCACGAAGTGACGATCCCGATCCACCTGTTAAAATACAATAAAACACTGCGCCTGTCATTCCTGCCAGTGAACCAACTACAAAATTTCCACACCACTTGCGAACCAATTTATATACCCTTCTTCCTGCCAACGATATATGAAGTCCTGATACCGCAAGTAAATGAATTAATCCACTTTCCTTAAAGTCATCTTTAACCTCATCACTCAGTCCATTTTTATCACCTATTAACATCCCCTTTAAGAAATCACTTACTTCATTTTTGTATTGAATTTCTAACTGATGTTTCATGTACTCTCTACATTGCAAGATCTTTTCCTGAAAATATATATTTTGATGTCCTTCGATCTCAATATTTTTCGAATATACATGATAGTAAATTCCTTTACTGAAATAATAATGTCTGCTTGAAAATTGGCCAGGGTTAGCTGTATCTTCCCATTCTTCTAATTCTCCTTGAAACCGAAGAATATCTCCTGGAATGATCTTTTCATCCTCGGGTGTATATAAAAGGATCTTCCCCTCCAAATTTTTATTTTTTAAAAGTACTGCTAATTTTCCCTTCTTTGTTTTCGATACTTCTAAAACTCTTCCCATTGTATATTCTGTTGCCTTTTCCTTTACCTGGATCAGATCAAGTTTCATGGAAGTCTTAAAACCTAACGATAATAAAATTCCTGTAAGTATTCCAACTACAACCCATCCATAACGCCTATCACTAAAAATCAAGGACGCCAACAGACAAATACCTGTCAATAGATAAAAAGCCGCTGTCATGGACATAATATTCCATACAACGGCTGTTCCGGATAACACTCCGGCAAATATAAGAACCATCGGTCTTTGTTTCATAAATTATTTCATTGGCAACTTACCAAATACAAAACTATCTCTTCCAAGAGCACCAATTGCTGTACCATCTGTATCAAGCATTGGCTCTCCAGAAATTGAAAATGATACATAATTGATATCTTTTAACTGAGTCAATGTATATACAATACCAGCACGGCAGATCAAATCTCTATTCTCTGAAATTCGTTTATACCCTGTCGAAAAATCAATCTCAACGATATTTGTATTCACTGATACACCATTGATCATAATTCTCTTTGGAATCACTGAGCGTATCTTATCACTCTTTGGAGTCTGTTGAAGTTTCTTTAATAAAATCTTCACTTTCTGCTGCTGATTCCCTTCAAGCTTCACATTTTCTTTCTTCATGATCAATTTCGTAACATCATTATTTGTATAGTAAATTGCTGTTCCTTTTTGATTGCCTTGGTCATTGGTTTCTTTTTTTGACCGGCATCCTGCCACTAAAGTCATCAAAGCCAGACAAAGCAAAAAGATCATGCATAATTTTCTTTTCTTCATCTCTTCCTCCTAGCCTTTATACTTTAATGGAATTCTAAGTGTAAATGTTGTTCCTTCACCAACCTTACTGTATAACTTAATCTCTCCATTATGAAGAGAAACAACGCTCTTTGTGATCGCTAATCCAAGTCCTGTGCCTCCAGTATCTCTTGATCTTGCTTTATCCACGCGATAAAAACGATCAAATACCTGATCCTGGCAATCCTCAGGAATTCCAACACCAGAATCTGCAACTTTCACATAAAAATACTTATGATCTGCATTCAGTGTCACGCGGATCCACCCATCATCTTTGTTATACTTGATACCATTCTCGATCAGATTCGTAAGCCCTAAAGACAACTTCACTTCATCAATCTCTGCTGTTACCGGACGGAAACTTTCAAAGATCAATTCGATATTACGCTGCAGAGCCAATGGTTTTAAACGCTTCATGATAATCTCTAACAATTCGTTGATACTTACTGTTGTGATCTGAAGCTGCGCTGCTTTCTTGTCTAGTTTCACCAGAGATAACAGATCTGAAATGATCACGTTCTCACGATCGATCTCAGCAACGATATCCTGCATGAATTCTCGATATAATTCAGCTGGAACCTGATCTCCCTGCTGAATTAAGGAATCTGCAAGAACTTTCATCGATGTCATTGGTGTCTTTAACTCATGCGATACATTCGATACAAACTCCTGTCTTGAATCTTCCAACGTCTGCATTCTTCCAAGAATCTCATTAAAACGCTGCACAATACTGCGTACTTCTAGAAATCCTGTCTCTTCAATGGATTCATCTTCATGACCAGCCGCAATAAAATCAACATCTCTCTGAATCTTCTTTAAATCTCTCGTCAGCAGATAACTGATGATCATTGCCATTGATAATCCACAGATGATACATGCTACCAGCAGCATATTCCTGCGATGCTCCATCTCCGTAACTGCTCCCATCATATCCTCAGATGGCACAGTCGCCTGCACAGCTCCCAGGATATGATTCTGCTTTCCAGCTTTTGATACGATCGGAACCATCACTTCGATATACTTTCCACTCTCTGATACAATCCTTGTCTTCTTTCCATCCATAACATCCAATATATTATCATTTAAAAAGAATCTAGACTGAAAATCTGTATGAGTATCCTTGATGATCTTATAATTATTCTTAATTACGATGATCCGCCCATTCATACTTGCTGCAAGTTCATCAAGCTGATTAGAAAGAGAGTTGGAGCCATCATCTAAATGAAAATCGACTCCAACTACCTGATCACCAAGCCAGCTACACTGACTGACCACACTATCCACTTTCTGGTCATATGTTTTCTGACGATATCCATCATTTAACAACTTACTAAATAAAACTGATATTAATGTCGTCAGAAGGAAAACTGACAAGAAAATAAAGAACTGCATACTATGTAAAAAGGCAAATCTGTTCTTCTTAGGACTGAAAATAGTAACCTACCCCCCACTTTGTATGTACATAGTCCGGTACTCCCGGATTCACTTCGATCTTCTCTCTCAATCTTCGGATATGCACGTCAACCGTTCTTGCATCCCCCGGATAATCATATCCCCATACTGTATTCAACAAATCCTCTCTGCTGTATACTTTGTTTGGATGAAATACCAGTAACTCTAACAAGTCAAATTCTTTCGCTGTCAGGTTCACTTCTTTGCCATGAATATGCACTCTGCGGCTTTCGCAGTCAATCTTTAAACCTCTGCATTCTACAACCTTTGCTGATTCTTCTTCTTTCACATCGTGATGTGCGCTTCGACGTAAGATCGCTTTGATCCTTGCCTTTACTTCCAGAATATTAAATGGCTTTGTGATATAATCATCTGCCCCATATTCAAGGCCAAGAATCTTATCCATATCTTCTCCCTTAGCCGTCAACATAATGATCGGGACGCTAGAGAATTCACGAATTGCCTGACAAACCTCAAACCCAGTCAGTCCTGGAAGCATTACATCAAGAAGAATAATATCATATTGATTCTCTTTGGCTTTCTCTAATGCTTCTTCTCCATCATAAGCACAATCTACCTGCATCTCATCTTGTTCCAGACTGAATTTGATGCCCTTCACGATTAGTTTTTCATCATCAACAACTAAGACCTTCCTCATTTTTCCACCTCTAAAATTATATTGTTATCTTGTTTTTGATCTTATGATATATCCCCTCTTTAATTCCCTGAATCTTCATAATATCTGAAATATCAGAAAAAGGGCCATGTTCCTCTCGATAAGAGATAATATCAGAAGCCTTCGCTTCCCCTATCCCTGAAAGCGTCATCAACTCCTTGACACCTGCAGTATTGATATTGATCTTTCCAGAGGAAGATTGCACTGCTTTGGAATCAGATCCTTCATTCTTCGCTGTCTGTTTCTTTGACGGAATCGTTATCTGCTGCCCATCTTTCATCTTCTCTGCCTGATTAATACTCTCCGCTGAAGCCTTCTTAGTTAGTCCACCAGCTGCTTTCACAGCAGAAACAATACGTTCACCTTTCGAAAAACGATAAACTCCCGGATGTTTTACTTCTCCACATACATAGACATAAATAGTTTCCTTAGAAGAAGACTTCTCAGCCGTTGTCTTTGTCTCCTTCTTTGGTTCTATCGATACTTCCTTCCTGCGGCTGCATCCAATGGACATCATAAAAACCATCAGCAAAATGGTTATCACTTTAACTCTTCTAAACAACATAAACCTCCCGGTCTTATGCAAAGAGTCTGGAACATGTAAATCTAACTTCTATTTTAGCGAAAATTATAATACTTTACAAGAGATATTTATGATTTCCATTTAAATATTATCAATCCTGTGACAAACAAAACCACTCCTAAAAGCTTTACCCATGCAAAAGCTGTTTTTTCCACACCAAACAGACCGAAAACCTCGATCAGATAGGAAACAACACTTTGTGATGCGACGATCAGCATTGCTGACTGTGCAGGTCCTAAACTTGCCACACTTTTGATCACTGTAAATGTGATTGCAGCTCCGATCACTCCTCCTAATAAAAGGTATCTGGGGCTGACCTTTAAAAGCATCGTAAAACTTTGGTCCCTCTCAGCGATCAACCAGATCAACAAACATGCGAGAAATCCTGTTGCCTGTACAAATGTACTCGTTGTCCATGTACTGCTTTGTTTAGTTACTTCTGTGTTAAATACACCTTGAATACTCATTAAAGCTCCCGAAATCAATGCAATGATCAATCCAAACATATAAAAACCTCCATGAAAAACTATCTTTTTACGGATAGTTTTTCCATAGAGGTCTTTTTTATACATTCTATGCGATACAATCTTCTAAAATAGAAATCATCTCATCTACATGTTCTTTTTCAATCACAAGCGGCGGTACAAAACGAATGACATTATTTCCGGCAGAAATTATGATCAATCCTTTCTCCAGTGCTTTCTTAACGATATCACCAACTGGATGATCTGCATTAAATTCAAGTCCTTGCATTAAAGCAATTCCGCGATGCCCTGTAATACAATCATGCTTTTCTTTTAACTCTTCTAACTTATCCCATAGATAAGTACCAATTTCTTTTGCATGTTCTGGAATCTGTAACTTCTCAAACTGGTCAAATACTGCATTGATCGCCGCTGCTGCAAATGGATTTCCACCATAAGTTGTTCCATGATCACCTGGTACTAAAGCCCCATCTGCCTTTTCACCTACAACAAACGCCCCAACAGGAACACCACATCCAAGCGCTTTTGCAAGTGTTAAGACATCCGGTTTTACTCCATAAAGATCATGTGCAAACAAAGATCCACAGCGCCCCATTCCACACTGAATCTCATCAAAGATCAGTAAGATATCTTTCTCATCACAGACTTTACGAAGTCCCTCTAAGAATTCTTTATCCGCTGGGAAAATTCCACCTTCACCCTGAACAACTTCACATATAATTCCACAAGTTTTATCTGTGATCTTTGATACAACATCTTCTAAGTTATTGAATTCTGCAAATACAGCACGAAATTCTTTTGGAACAAATCCATCCTGATAATGACTGTTACCAGTCACTGATAAAGCTCCTTGACTTCTTCCATGGAATGAATGATTCATTGCGATAAATTCATAATCCTTGGAATCATCTTTATTATATGCATATTTTCTTGCAACTTTTAACGCACCTTCGATCGCTTCTGTTCCACTGTTTGTAAAGAAGACTTTTTTAAGCCCTGAAGCATCGACGATCTTCTTTGCAGCTTCTACTGCTGGAATATTGTAATATAAGTTTGATGTATGGATCAATTTATCAATCTGGTCTTTTAATGCCTGATTGTATGCTTCATTTCCATATCCTAATGCAAATACAGCAATTCCTGCACCAAAATCCAGATATTTCTTCTGGTCAGCATCATATAAATAGACACCTTCCCCTTTTTCTAATACAACTGGAAAACGATTGTATGTCTTTAAGATATACTGTTCTCCCTGATCAATATATTCCTGCTGAGTTTTCATCTTAACATCCTTCCTCATCTTCTTCGTTGAATAATGGTTTATCAAATAATGGTTCTTTTAAGATAGCTGTTCCAATACCTTTTTCTGTGAAGAATTCCAGTAACAGACAATTTGTTAAACGTCCGTCTAAGATATGGACTCTGGATACTCCACCTTCGATCGCTTCAATACAGTTCTTAAGTTTTGGAAGCATTCCTCCTCCAACAACTCCGTTATCGATAAATTCTTTTGCCTGTTTAAGATCCATCTCAGAGATCAATGTTGATTTATCTTCTGGATCTACGAATACCCCTTCGATATCAGTTAAGAATACTAGTTTTTCTGCATTCAATGCTTCTGCAACTGCACATGCTGTGTCATCCGCATTAATATTATATGGTTCATAGTTATCTCCTAAGCCAATTGGAGAAATAACTGGTACAAAATCATCTTCAATCAATGCTTCAAGAAGTGTTGTATCGACACTCTTAACCTCACCGACATATCCAAGATCTTTTCCAGGCATTTCTTTTTTCTTTACACGGATCATTTCAGCATCTTTTCCAGAAAGACCTACGGCTTTAACCCCAACTTCTGCCATCATGGCCACCAGTTCCTGATTGACTTTAAATAATACCATTTCAGCAACTTCCATTGTCTCTTTATCTGTCACACGAAGTCCATGGTAAAATTCTGGTTCTTTTCCTGACATACGAACCCATTTACTGATCTCTTTTCCACCACCATGTACGATGATCGGTTTCATACCTACTAGTTTTAATAGTGCAACATCTCTGATCACGCTTTTTTGAAGATTCTTGTCTTTCATAGCGCTTCCACCGTATTTTACAACAACGTAACAGTTATTGAAACGACGGATATATGGTAATGCCTCTGTTAATACTTTTGCTTTTTGTTTTGACTGCTCGATCAATTCGTTAATTTCATTTCTCATCTGTTCCATTGATTCTTCCTTTCATAGTTGTCTGCTTTTATGCCTTTTATTTTATCGTCTATCTATAATAATCTTATTCTTATGATCGATAATCTGCATTAATTGTTACATAATCGTGTGTCAGATCACATCCCCATGCAGTTGCTTCAAACACTCCATTATGAACATCAATATCTGCTGTCACTGCATCTGCAGATAATACTTTCGTTGCCTCATCTTCAGAATAATCTGTTGCAATTCCGTCTTTTACGATCTCGATCACACCATCCGCACTTTTTAAACTAATATCAACCTTGACTGGATCAAAATCAACTCCAGCATAGCCAAGTGCACAAAGAATTCTTCCCCAGTTTGCATCTTTTCCGTAAATTGCTGCTTTTGTAAGACTTGATGTTACGACAGATTTGCTTAAGATCTTCGCATTTTCTTTGGAGTCTGCACCAGCTACATGAACTTCAAATAAACGTGTACATCCTTCTCCATCCCCTGCGATCTGTTTTGCAAGAGACTGGTTAACATATAATAATCCTTCTCTGAATGCTTCATAGTCTGCATCTTTTTCTGTAATTTCTTTATTTTCTGCCATTCCATTTGCAAATACAAAAACCGTATCATTTGTAGATGTATCTCCATCAACTGATACCATATTGAATGTATCTTCAATGAGTTCCCTCTGCAGTTCTAATAATAAAGCTTTATCGATTGCTGCATCTGTAGTGATAAATCCAAGCATTGTTCCCATGTTTGGGTGGATCATTCCAGAACCTTTGCACATACCTGCAATTGTAACTGTCTTTCCATCAATCTCTACTTCTACTGCCGCTTCTTTTGGTTTTGTATCGGTTGTAAGGATAGCCCAGGATGCATCTTCTTCACTTTGTCTGTCTGCTTTTAATTCTGGAACTAACTTCTTGATCCCTTCTTTGATCACATCCATTGGCAGCTGCTGTCCGATAACTCCTGTGGAACCTACGACAACTTCCTCTGGTTTAATATCTAACAATTTCGCTACTTCTTTTGCTTCTGTTACAACATTCTCATATCCTTGTGCACCCGTACATGCATTTGCAATTCCTGTATTAATTACCACTGCTCTGACTGCTTCTTGTTCTTCTACGATCTTCTTTCCCCATAAAACTGGAGCGGCTTTTACAATGTTCTTTGTAAATGTTCCTGCGATCTTTGCTGGCACTTCACTTACGATCATTGCCATGTCTTTGTTTGTCTTCCCTGGTTTCACTCCGGCACGAAGTCCTGCACATTTAAAACCTTTTGGAGCTGTTACTCCGGCATTGATGATCTTCATAATTCTAGTCCTTCCTTACCAAAGCCCTATGGGAACATTGGTACTAATTCTAATCCTTCAGTTTCTTTTAATCCAAACATAAGATTCATGTTCTGTACGGCCTGTCCAGCTGCACCTTTTACAAGGTTGTCCATGGCACCCATCATGATAATACGGTTTGTACGTTTATCGATCTTAAAGTTGACATCCACATAGTTACTTCCCTCTACCCATCTTGTCTCAGGGCAGACATCTTTATCTAACACTCTGACGAATTTTTCATTCTTATAATAAGAGTCGTAGATTGCTTTCACTTCTTCGTAACTTACATCTTTCTTAAGTGTTGCATATGCTGTCACTAAAATTCCACGGTTCATTGGAATTAAGTGTGGTGTGAAGTTTAATAATACTTCTTCTCCAGATGCATAGCTTAACTGATCTTCGATCTCTGGCGTATGTCTGTGAGTTGCAACTCCATATGCTTTGATATTTTCATTTACTTCACAATATAAGTTATTGACTTTCGCACCACGTCCAGCTCCGGATGTTCCTGATTTAGCATCGATGATCACACTGTTCATCTCAATGAGTCCTTCTTTCGCCATTGGATAAATGGATAATGTAGAACATGTTGGATAGCATCCTGGGTTAGCGATCAGTCGTGCTTTCTTGATATCTTCACGATTGATCTCGCAAAGTCCATAAACTGCCTCATCAATAAATTCTGGGCTCTGATGTTTGATCCCATACCATTCTTCATATCGATTTACATCTTTAATACGGAAGTCCGCACTTAGATCAATGATCTTAACTTTAGATAAGATTTCTTCTGATACTAAAGAACTACAAAGTCCCTGCGGTGTTGCTGTAAAGATCACATCCACTTTAGATGCAAGCTCATCCATGTTATCATCCAGACATTTGTCATCAACGATCTGGAACATATTTCTAAATACTTCATAATATTTCTGGTCTATATAACTTCTGGATCCATACCATACAACCTCTGCATCTTTATGCTGTGTAAGGATTCTTACAAGTTCTTGTCCTGCGTAACCTGTGGATCCAATGATTCCTGCTTTGATCATGTTAATCTCCTTGTCCTTCTCTTTATAATGTAGGTTATTTTTTTAATCATTGTTCATAAGTATACAACTGAATTTTAAAATATGCAATAGTTTTGTATAAATATGCAATTATTTTTCATTTTATTCATTTTTATATTATAAATATTCATTATTTTCGAAAATAATCCTTGCAAAAGATGTAAATATAACGTATATTAGTAAACAAGCAAATATTTATATGAACATACGGGATTTTCAATATCAGATCCTATATATAATAGGAAAACATCCCGTCAATATACACTTAGGAGGATTTATTTCATGAAAGAAAAAGTTGTTTTAGCATATTCTGGAGGTCTTGATACTACAGCTCTGATTCCTTGGCTTAAGGAAACATTTGACTATGAAGTTATCTGTTGCTGTGTTAACTGTGGACAGGGTAACGAATTAGATGGACTTGATGAAAGAGCAAAATTATCCGGAGCATCTAAATTATATATCGAAGATATCGTTGATGATTTCTGCGATAACTATATCATGCCATGCGTACAGGCTGGTGCTGTATACGAACATCAGTATCTTCTTGGAACATCTATGGCTCGTCCAGCAATCGCTAAGAAATTAGTTGAAATCGCCAGAAAAGAAAATGCTGTTGCGATCTGCCACGGTGCTACAGGAAAAGGAAATGACCAGATCCGTTTCGAACTTGGTATCAAAGCATTAGCTCCAGACATCAAGATCATTGCTCCATGGCGTATGACAGATGTATGGACAATGCAGTCTCGTGAAGATGAGATCGAATTCTGTGAAGCACACGGAATCCACCTTCCATTTGATGCAAGCCACAGCTACAGCCGTGACCGTAACTTATGGCATATCAGTCATGAAGGTCTTGAATTAGAAGATCCTTCTTTAGCACCAAACTACGACAACATGCTTGTTTTAGGAGTAGCTCCAGAAAACGCTCCAGATAAAGATACAGAAGTTACTATGACATTTGAAGCTGGTGTTCCTAAAACATTAAACGGAAAAGAAATGAAAGTTTCTGAGATCATCACTGAATTAAACCGTCTTGGTGGTGAAAATGGTATCGGTATCGTTGATATCGTTGAGAACCGTGTTGTAGGAATGAAATCCCGTGGTGTATATGAAACTCCAGGTGGAACAATCTTAATGGCAGCTCACGAACAGTTAGAAGAATTAATCCTTGACCGTGAAACAATGGAAGCTAAGAAGAAACTTGGAAGCCAGATGGCTCAGGTTGTATACGAAGGAAAATGGTTCACACCTCTTCGTGAAGCAATTCAGGCATTCGTTACATCTACTCAGCAGTATGTAACAGGTGAAGTTAAATTCAAACTTTACAAAGGTAATATCATCAAGGCTGGAACTACTTCTCCATACAGCTTATACAACGAATCTTTAGCATCTTTCACAACTGGTGATATGTATGATCATCATGATGCGGATGGATTTATTACATTATTTGGACTTCCTTTAAAAGTTCGTGCTATGAAGATGCAGGAAGCTGAGAAGAATAACAATAAATAAATTGTGATTGTATATAGGCTTGCATGTATGTGACAGAAATAAAAGAAAAACAAATATTTAAAAGAATCAAGGTGGCAAACATGAGCACTTTTTGAGTG
>ENA-OOZX01000411-OOZX01000411.1-human-gut-metagenome-genome-assembly--contig:-NODE-411-length-39802-cov-5.007221_pt1 | contig 39802 bp, 27 predicted proteins | sample MGYA00241048_ERZ501412 | MGnify/ENA primary metagenome ERZ501412 (study PRJEB25962, sample SAMEA2042518) | human gut metagenome | biome: human gut; feature: human-associated habitat; material: faeces... | reverse complement strand
TGTGAGGTTCTTCTTTCGTCTATTGACATTATTTATGAATTACAGGAATGCTTAATTCTTACCCTTAAGATTCCTAAGACCTCTATGTATATTTGTATGTTTATTTTTCAAAAGCATATCTTAAATGCTGCGAGAACTTAATTTTTATGGAGACTTAAGTTATATGTTAATAAACATCTTCTATATCCACTCCTGCTCTAATTTTTATAATTATATATTTTTTATTTTCTATAATTTTAAAACTCTTTTTCCCCATTTTTATTTTTTTATACTGTTCCGATTGCATAATTTTATCACTCTCATTCTTAGATTTTATATATCTAAAATCACTAGTAAAATACCGCTTCATAAATTTTTCAATATTATAGGGTCCCATTTCAATATATTTGCTACTTGCATACGGATATATATCAGTTACAGGCTTATAATACTCATCATTAGTCCTCTCATAAAATATACCTATTGATTTTGAAGTATCATAATTTCCTGTTTCTAATTGATTTTGAATTCTATTAGCCAACATTAACGTTCTATTATATCTTAATCCTGCATACTCATACATACTATTATTAGATACAATAAATCCATAAATAATTATGCCAATTCCTATCATACTCATTTTTACATATATATTCGAAATAAAAATTTTATCCAACAATACCACCATATATATAAATATAAAAACAAAGCCATATTTCATCAACAAATAATAATACACATTTGTTGAACTTAAATATATCGGCATTAAGCATATTGGCATAAAAAAGCTACATAAAATTAATTTAATTGCTTTCATTTTATAATTTTTTATTAAATTTACAAAAATCATAAAGCTAATTATTATGAATAGTATTAAAAATATTTTTTGTATAAATATTTTTTGTATAATCGTTACTATTGTTTGTGCATAAATACATTTCATCCGGAGTATTAATTCACTTGCCCCAACTTTTTGTCCTACATCATCTATCCCCTGATACGATGTAAGTGAAACTCCTCTTATTTTTAAAGCAATTTTTAGAATAACAAAATATATTATTCCACCCAAAATTCCACTCATTAAATATCTTATTGTTATTTTGATAATATTATCTTTATTCAATAAAATATTCTGCATTATGTATAATAAACATAGCGCCATCGTAACTGATATATATGCTTGGTATATTCCTAAACTTAATGCAATACACAATGCTGCCTGTACAAATTTCAAAATTGTTGCCTCTTGTTTAAGTATCCATACTGCCAATACGGATAAAAAGATTCCTATTGCATATCCATCAGCCGTAAACATATATAACAATGTAGAAGCATATGCAGGAAATGAAAGCATCAATCCTACAATTAAAACACGGTTTACCTTATTATTAATTTCAAATATTTCAATGACTAAAATTGAACTTATCGTTACAAATATTATTGAAATTACTCCATTAATTACAGGAATCGTAAATGGACCCGATATCAAACAGGCAATTCCCAAAAACCATCGTCCCGATGTTATCGTATTTTCCCAAGTGTAATAATCAAATGCTAATCCATCTCCATTTGGAAAATTATTGAATAAAATCATCCCATGTGTTATTATTCCAAACAATATACCAAAAATCAGAAGATTTTTTTTCTCCCACCATTTTTCTACTATATTTCGCACTTATTTTCTCCTTCCCTTCATGTACCCTCACATTAAATAATCCTATTTTATCTTTACATTATTGACTAAGTTTTCTGAGTATCTTATAGTTATAATAATCCAAATTCATCTTTTATAGACTTTGTAAAAATTCTAGTAGTATAGATATTCTTTATAAAAGCAACTGGATGAAATCTCTCTTTATTATTGTCATTTGAATGTTCTTTTTTATATATTGATGAAATATTATCACCCGTTTCCAATACATAAATAGTTGAGCGAAATGGCAGTTCTTCAAATGGCTTTTTTATTTCTGCATATTTTTTCACCACTTCATTGTGATCTAATCTAATTGGGTATCTCTTATTTAATATTTTTGCTATTTCTCCATCATGACAATATAAATCATCATACGGCATTTTCTCTGGTAAATCTTCTCTATACATCTTAATAACATTACATGATCCGCAAAATTCATATAAATGTTTATATATTCTTAATTTTGATTCTTGAGAATACCATACATAACCATCTTTAGATACAAAACCATTTTCATTTGGATGTTCTTCACAATAACCTACTATTTTATTATTCAACAAATCATCTGCATCAACAGGCATCACATATATTCCATCTTCAGGATTTTTTTGTTTTTCAAGAATTTTTCTACTTTCTACTGCAATCGCTGTTAATTTCCAGTATTTGTCTCTTGCCATTTCTAACCAATTTTTAGGAGCAGGTAAGTCCATCTTGATAAATTGTAATCGAGAGTCATAGGATTCTGTTAATTTTGGTATATCATTACACGCGACAATACATTTAAAATTACCATTTTCTTGGTTAAAAATAGATTTTATTGTTGCATTAAAAAGTCGCGTACACTTGTTCCAATCTTTTGTCGTCGATTTAGCTCTTAATGGTATTGCAAATATAAACATTTTTTATCTTCTCCTCTTCAAAAATCTATGCACCAAACAACTTATCTTTGATTTTGTATAATTATTATTTTCATTCTTTATCTCTCCCAAAATTTCATCGACAATAACTTTAAATTCTTTTTCTTTCTTATCAATTTCTTCATAAAATAAATTTTTGTTATAATGAAGTTCAACAGAATTCATCACACTTGGATTTTCTATCCATGATTTATCAATATCCATTTCCTTCATAGAAACTTCCTCTTTTATATCATTTAACACTTGCATTGCTTTTTTAGTATGTACATATACCAATGAAGTTCCTTTATTATCATCCATAGATTTATCCTGATTCCAAATTCCCCAAAAATCACCCAATGTAAAATCACTATCTCTGTCAATTCCTCTGAATTTACATTCTGCACATGATGGTCTTATAGATAAATTTGAAATAAATGCCCTCATAAATGGATCTTCTCCACTACTCTTTAAGTATTCTTTTCCATTGCTATATACAAATTGTACTGAATATGAATAATTACTCCATCCTGTTTTTTTAGATCTAAGATTTATTAATTCAGGATACATACCTTTATTATCTTGTTCTGCTCTATACTTTATATATTCTGTCCAAATTTTAGGTGATGGTACCCCATGACAAACTAAATCTATACATAAAAGATTTTCATATTCTTTTCCAAGAAAATTTTTTAATCCTGCCACCTGACATGACGTTCCACTGAAAAGTACGTTACGGCCATTGACTAAGTTTTCCTTTATTATTTGAAATATACTTCCTAAATTACTTTGCGTATATTTAGCTCCTCTTAACTTATAAAGATTCTTTATGTCTTCTACTACAATATGATTTACACTAAATTGTTTATCATATTCTGCTCCAACAACAATTCCTTGTTTTTTTAAAATATACATCGCTACTATTGAAAAGAAACCACCTGATGTACTTTCCATTCTGATCTCATCATCCTTATTAATTATTGCATACGCACGATTTTCTTTTTTTGTCTTTTTTTCATTTAATACTGGACAAACTTTTTTACAATAATTACAATCTCGACATTTGTTTTCATCGATTTGAGGATAATAAAATCCTTCGTTATCACTCTTCATAATAATACAATGCTCTGGGCAACTATTAGCACAAGCTGTACATCCGACACAATATTCTTTCTCAATAATTTTCATTCTTCTCCCCTATATTTTATCAAAACATCTTTTAACTAGAAGAATCATAATTTTTCTATATTCAGAAAAATTAATAATTTCTTTTACTATCAATTTTTTTCAAAACTTTTATAACTGGATTCTTAAAAATATTCTTTTCATAGTCATTTAAAACAAATAAATACATAAAAATTGCATATACACAACTAAAAATAACAACACCAAAAAGAAATCTTCTCCAATTTTCAATATATATATTATTCACTAAAAACACACCTGTTATTGTCATGGTTGCTGGAACAACTGCCATTTTTAATATATTTTTCCAAAATAATGGTATATCTATTTTTGTTACTTTGTAATAATATAAATTCATAATTATTCCCTGTCCTACAATATATGATATACAAGAGCATAATGCTGCTGCAATAATACCCATATATGGAACTGTTAAATATGTTGATATAACATTTATAATTGCTATAATCAAATATACAACTGAACGAAATTGATGTTTATTCTGAGCAACAACAATAGTTAAGCCTGTATTTTGTATTAATGGAATACAAAGAGGTAACATTGTCATTAATGCAACCCAATATGCATCTTTATAGCTATTTCCTGCCCATAGTCTTATAAATGTCTGTCCAAAAACTGTAAACCCTGAAACAATTAACGCAATTATAATAAATTGCAATCTGCCAATGCGTATAAACAATTCTGTGAATTGTTCCTTTTTTTTCTCTTTCACAACCATTCCTGTAATTTTAGGAGTGAGAACACCTGATATAGATGTTGACAGATTAACTATCATACTATTAAACGTTGCACCTACATTATAAATGGCTACCGCTATACTACTTTCCAACATTCCAAGTATAACTTTATCTGTAGCCCAAAACAGCATATCAACAATAGAACCAATAAAAACAAATATAGAGAATCCAAACATCTCCTTTTTTAAACTTATCGGTATTCTTGAAAATTTAGGTCTAATATTTAAATTCTTATAACAATATATTATATTTGCAGGAATCATTGTAAATTGCATTATTGTTCCTGCAATTGCCATTCCAACTGCTTTATATCCCAGATACAATGCTATTAAATTAGCTATTGGAGCTAAAACTGTAGCAATCATATTCGTTAATTTTTGAAAAATATATTTTTCATGTGCTATTATCATTGACGAAAAAACACTAAGTGGAAAAGACAACATTGTATTAAATGTCATAATTCCAACTAACATCTTCATTTTATCTACTTCCGCTTTTGTCAATCCTCTATGAAAAATTGGTTCTACATTCATAATAATTATTATTCCACATATTAAAACCAATACCGCCAATGCACAATATAATAACAAGAAAAAACCATATGTTTTTTCTTCTGATTCTCTATCATTTTCTGCTCGATATTTTGATATGTATCTTACTATAGTACTTCCAAAACCAAAACTTAATAACGACAAATAAGCTACCGCTGAAGATGCTAATGAATATAGACCATACTCAGCTTGTCCAAGCATTCTAAGCATAACTGGAGTATATGCAAATGGTATCACTGAACTAATTGCCAAATTAATATATGAAAGTATCACTCCTGATCGTAATTGATTCTTCTTGTTCATTTTTATCCCCTATCACATCAATTGATCTAATGCACTATTTATCTGATCAATACTTTTTTTATAATCACCCATTATATTCTTTAGTTTTTTTCTGATTTCATCTTCGTTATTTAATATAAATTCAAAAGCATTTTTTAATTCACTTTCTGATTGAGCTTTTCGAATATCTACAACATAATTTTTCCAATCACCAAATAAATCCGTTGCAATTCCTATTGATTTATTAGAATAACCTGTTACCAATGTTGGTATACCCGTTGAATATGCAGCAATTGTGGCATGTGTCCTTGCCCCAATAAAAAAATCACACTGCGAAATGACATTTTTTAATATGCAGCAATCTGCATCTTCTTGTAATAAAATTCGTTTTGTCTTCTTATATTTCTCAAATAATATATTAAGTACTTCTCTATCATCATTTTGATTTGCTACAACATGTGGTACTAGTAAAATATTCATATTAGTTTTTTCAAGAATGAATTCTATTAATTTATAATAGTTTCCCATTACCAGGCCTTGTTCTGATTCATATTTTAAAACCAATGGACTTAAATTGATTCCTACTGTTTTTTCTTCCTTATTCAAAGTATTATGATTATTATATTTTAAACGAAATGCAACATCTGGTATTAACCACGTATTTTTATTTATTTCCTTTAAAACATTATATGAAATAGATTCTCGTGCAGTAATCAGAGAATATTTTTCTAAATCCTTTTTCATTTTTTCTGTTACACTCTCTGGATTAATAGAACAGCTCCATAATACTGTTTTGTTTGTTTTTTTTCTTGCTTCATTATGCATGAATGCAAATTGTTCCCACCAATCATAACAATAGTTATCTCCACCTATAGACATATATATATCAGACGAATCCATATCCTGCATAAGCTTTTTATATTTTAGTGCAATATCTACGTCTCTCTCTTTTTTTATTTTAGTTTTATAATATAATTTAATATAATCAAGAGATTTTCTTTTTAAATATAACTGATCTTGTATAATATCTGTTTTTTGATTTAATAAATATTTTTCATCCTCACCTTTTCCCTTTGAACATAAAATAATTTTATATTCACTATTCCACGTATGTAACAGCTCAATTGTAGATCTTACAATTGCTTCACACCCATGATTACTGCTTCCTGCATGTCCAAACAAATAAATTTTTTTCATTTTATTTACCCCCTAATAATTTCCCAGGAATCCCTATGATTGTACCTCCATCATTTATAAATGACTTTACAACAACAGCATTTGCTCCTATTTTTATATTATTTCCTATCTTTATATCTCCCAATATTTTTGCTCCTATTCCAATGTCTACATTATTTCCTATTTGTGGAGCTCCATTGTCTTTACCATTATTTCCTATACATACATCTCCATGTAAAATACAATTCTGACCAACACGTGCCATAGGATTAATTATAATTGATCCATGATGAGCAATAAATAATCCCTTTTCAAAAGTATTTGGTGGAATATAAAAACCTAATCTATTTCCAAGTTTATTCTTTCTTCGTTCATAATATAAGTATTTTATATATTTAACAGTACTGTTATTTTTATTGACATTCATATAATATTCAGATTTTCTAAGATATTTTATATATTTCCATATTTCAAAATAATGTTCCTTTGTTATCCTTACCAATAGTTTATATTTAATTTCACTCCCATATGGATATGCATTTTTCTTTTCTATCTTTAAATATTCCTTTAAATCTGTTTTACTTCTTATCATTTTTTATTCAACTTTCTCCATATTTTTTCTTTATATAATTGTTTTTTTATTTTCCAAAATATTTTATATTTATACAGTGAATCTATATTACCTGAATTGTGATTCTTCATCATTTCTTTGAATTGGTCATTTGATATCAATTTTTGAATGGTTTTCAAAGAATTTATTTTGTTATTTTGAATAATTGAATAAAACAAACTTTCATATGTATCATGAACATAGTTCCAATATATTTTTGATAATTCAACATTTTCCATATCAACAATATTTTTTAAATTCTTCATGTTATCTAAAATATATTCAATATTATACACATATTTTTTCATTAATGAATTTTCTTGGCCTGAAATATAGTTATACAAATTTTGATCTATCATACTAATTTTATATTTATTTTGGATTTTTTCTAAATACTCCAAAACAAATTTTAAATCTTCTCCTATTTTTTGTTCCTCATTAAACATAATTTGATTTTCTCTAATCACATCTGTTATAAATATTTTATTCCATAATGGAGTTATCAATCCTGTTTGATAGTATTTAATTAATTCTCCTACTTCTATTATTTCTGTTTGTTTTCCTATCTTACTATCATGTAAGATGCATGTATTCGTTTGTAAATTATGCTCATTCCAAGAACAAATAGCCAGCCCTATATTCTCTTGTGTAATTTGTCGATATAAATCTTCACAATAAGTTCTTTCTACCCAATCGTCACCGTCTATAAATATTATATATTTACTTTTTGCAGCATTAATTCCAATATTTCTCGCATTGGAAACCCCACGATTTTTTTTTAAATTAATTACATTAATTCTTTCATCCTCTTTTTCATATTTTTTTAAAATATTCATGCTATCATCCAAAGAAGCATCATTTATTAATATCATTTCATAATCACTATATGATTGTTTTAAAATTGAATTTATACATTTATTCAATGTCTTCTCTGAATTGTATACTGGAATAATTATACTAATTTTATTCATTCTATAACCCTATCTTTAAATAATTTCGTATTCTACATGTTACATCTGGGCATCTCCAAAATAAACGATACCATATTTTATATTTTAGATTTGCCAATGCTATTGCATTTTCAAATTCACATTTTTCTAATTTTTTTATCTGCTTATAAATTTTATTTCTAAATAATTTATCTTTATCGATTTCTTTCCCATGTAATGTTAAGCATTGATATTGATACATAACCATTCCAATATATGTTAATGTTGATTTTGCAATCAGCTTAGGTTGGTTTTTTTTCATATACATCATTCTCTCTTGAAATGCATCAATTACATCAAGCCTTCTTACATTGTATTTTTTCCCCATAATACTAGAAGCATGTTGTCTATAATAATATAATTTTTCATTCGTCACACATATTCTTCTTGCATTATTTAGTATCTTATATGTCCAAAATTCATCATCTATATATCTTCCTTTTGGAAATCTAATATCTCCTATAACTTCTTTTTTATATAATTTGTTCCAAACAACTTGTTTCATTTTTGAATCGCCCATTAAATATTTTATTGCTTGTTCGCTATTGCAAACTTCAACTCTATTTAATGTACTTTCTTCCTGCAAGATCCTATCTTTGAAACATTGATATCCACATTCTACTATATCGCATTCTTTTTCTTTCATAAGTTTATACAACTTTTCATACATATCTTTTTTAATACAATCATCACTATCAACAAATGCAATCAATTCTCCAGATGCATTTTTAATTCCCTGATTTTTAGCCTTTGCAGCTCCTTGATTCTTTTGATGAATCACTTTTATTCTATCATCATTCATTGACCATACATCACAAATTTTAGATGACTTATCTGTTGAACCATCGTCTATTAGAATTATTTCCAAATTTTGATATGTTTGTTCGACGATGCTTTGTATACACTGATTCAAATATTTCTCTACATTATATATTGGTATAATCACACTAATTAAATGCTCCACAATTTACACCCCTTTTACACACTTTATAATTCGTTATTTATACATCTATATTTTTCACTCTTATTTTATCATACACATTATACAGGCTCTTATATATGAATGGTGTAAATTTAAGTAAATACATGGTAATCCTATTTTTTTTATTCGTGATAGCTCTGTGTTCATTTTTTTTCCATATATTATTTCTAATTTCCTTGAGTTCTGTTTTTTTATTTTTCCTCGAAATATCTCGATCAAATAATATACATCTATACAAGTCTATGTACGCCATTATTACTTTTTCATATCCTAATTGTTCTAATTCTTTATTTTCTTCTTTTAGTTCTTTATATATTAATTTATTAACAGTCAATCCTTGCCTTGCTTTTTTCACAAAATTTGTATTCAAACATGCTCCTGTTTCTCTTCTTGTTACATAATTATACTTGCAAACATCTGAATATACTGATCTGTTAATTTTTTTCATTATATAGAAATTTAACAATATATCTTCATTTATTTTTATTTCAGGATCTATTTTTACTCCGTCAAACAACTCTTTTTTATATAACTTACTCCACAAACTTCCTGTAAATAATCCCCCTCCTAATAAACTAAATAATGCCTCCTCTCTTGTCTGCTGATATATTTTTTTTGTGCCTTTTACTGGTAAAATTCTATCCTCTTCTACATGATTATAACCACAATGAACTAAATCTACATGATATGTATTTATTAAGTTCATCAAATACTCATACATATCCTCTTCCACATAGTCATCCGCATCACAAAATCCTATATATTCTCCTGTTGCATATTCTAGTCCTATATTTCTTGCACGAGTAACTCCTCCATTTAATATATGAATCACTTTTAATCTTTTATCTACTTCACATATTTCATCCAAAAATTCACCTGTTTTGTCCGTTGATCCATCATCAATCGCAATAATTTCTATGTTTCTATATGTTTGATTTAATAAGCTATTGACCGATGTTTTTATATATTGTTCCGAATTATATGCCGGAACAATAATACTTATTTTACTTTTACACATCATAATGACTTCCCTTTAATCTATATATATTTGCATACCAATTTCCATTGTTCATAATTTTTATCTATTAAACTGTTTTCTAATTCTTTTAACATATAATTTAATTTTATATTCTTTGTTTTTTGAATATTTCTCAAATATTCCGATGCCATAATAAATATCGCTTCTTGTATTTCATGCCCCAAAAACAAAGTTCCATTGCATAAAACAGGTCCTAAATGCCTTAATACAGTCTCATAAAATAATTCACTTTTTATATCTATTTTCTGATATTGAGCATAACTAATCATATATTCAACAATCCATAAATGTTCTATTGAACGTTTAGATTTTTGTTGGATTTTTGTATAATTATTTTCATATACTCTATATCCATATAGACACTGATTTATAAAAGATATTTTCTTACACTTTTGAAATATAATAAAATGAATTAATGTATCTTCAAACCAAAATCCTTTTGGAAATCTTACTTTTTCAAACAACTCCCGCTTGTAAATTTTAGCCCAAGGCAGCCCTGGATATCTTAAAATTTTTCTGTCTCCTTGATTTAATATTTCCTCTGGATATGTAAAAATTCTTTTTTTTATTGTTTTCCCTTCTTCTGTTTTAAAATAATAAAAACCACATTCCGAAATATCACTTTGTGTCTTTATGATGTCATCTAACATTATTTGAACCATATTATCTTTCAATACATCGTCACAATCAACAAACATCAAATATTTTCCTCTCGCATTGCATATTCCTGTGTTTCTTGCTTCTGCAATCCCTGAATTTATTTGATGTATAACATTAACATTTTTATATTTATGATATTCCTCTACAATTTTTTCTGAACCATCACTTGATCCATCATCTACTAAAATCACTTCATAAACATATCTTGTTTTTTGATTTATAATTGAATCTATAGTTTCTTTTAATACCTCTTTATAATTGTATACTGGCACAATTATTGATAATTCAATTCCTTCTTCTGCTAAAATCATCGTTTTTTCTTTATCAAACGCAATAGGTGGACATGGACTTTCTCTTTCTAAAATTTTTATTGCTTCTTCACTCTCTAAAAATATTTTTTGATTCATATTTTTTCTTTTTTTAATTCTATATTTTAATATCTGCAATACATATAATATATTAGCTAAAATATTTGATAATCGAAAACTATACACTTTTCCATAAAACCATTGCATATATGCATCTTTCATACTAAAACTCCTTATCTCAATTTGTAATTATCCAATTCCTTTTTTAACATATCTTCCACTGCATCCACTGTATCCTGCATACTAAATTTTTCACCACGAATCTGTGCTTGCCTCATATATGGTTCTACCAGTTCTGGTTTTGATACAACTTCTTTTAATCCTTCATAAACACCTTCGCCACTGTTTTCTACAATGATTCCATATTCGTTATTCTCCCCTAACATCTCTTTCATACCAGAACATAATGTTGTCACAACTGGTGTTCCTACAACTAAAGCTTCTGTTGCAGCTGTACTGAACCCTTCTTCAAAGGATGGGCAGATAAACCAGTCACATCTTGCGACATATTTATATGGATTTGTATCGTATCCTAGAAAGGTAAAAGAATCTGCAATCTGGTTTTTATCCAGATAACTTTGGATCTTTTCTTGTTCTTCTCCTTCTCCTAAGATATAGATATGATATTTATATCCTTCATCCTGTAATCGTTTATGTGCTTCTGCAAGACGCATAAATCCTTTTCTTGGTCTTACTTTAGCAACACCGCAGACTTTTAAGACATCTTCTTTTTCCACAAATTTGGGATTATTTACTGGATCTTTGCACAATTTTAAGATCTTATCTGTTTCATTTGTGTTATATTTTACTGTTGAAATTCCTTTTAATCCTGTCAGATCTTCAAATGCATCAATCACGGTCTGAGAAACACCCACTACTTTATCAAATCTCTGATAAATTTTCTTTGCTTCGTCCATGGAACGGTATGCCTGTAAAAATTCTTTTTCATTTTCTGCAAAATGACGCCATGCAATTTTTACTTTATCTTTATCTGGACATCCGCTGATAATTCTTGTACAGCTTCCTTCTAAGTAAGCTACTAAAATATCATAATCATCTTTGACGTATTTTCGATATAATTTCTCTGGTGAAAATAATTTGAAATACTTTGTATTTCCACGGAACATTTTCTTATAGCATGTCTTATAATGTACTTTGTCTGATAAGAACTGTTTGTTTACACCTACATCAAATAGTGTCTGAACTGTAATATCAAATTTTTCATAATCCATATTATTTACAAGATTTAATAATACTTTTTCTGCACCACCATGCATCAGATCATGAATTAGAAATAATACCTTGATTTTTCCCAATTTAATTCACCTCATCCCTTTTCAATGGATATTTTTTATTTTCATAAAAATTCTTTAAAAATCTATTTTGAATTAAATATCGTAATATAATAGCAGCAAATCTCTTTCCTTTATTTTTTATTACAAAAAAAATTCGATTATTTCTATATAATCTCCATTCTTTTTCATCTCTTACACTCATCCATCCATGCTTTTCCCATAGTTCTTTATAATGATATGTTTTTTCATATATAGCACATTCCTTATTACTACTATTTTGAAATAACTCCAACAGCAAACGTAATTGCGTATTATCACAATATTCCAATAACCATTGATATTGCTCACTTTGACCCTTTAATTTTTCATATCCTTGCAATGAACTGAGAAAAACTTTCTTGACATCTCCATTCCCATGAGTTACTGAAAAAATATTATTTCTATAAATAAAAATAGCTTTATCAATATATAATATCTTGTTTACAAAATATATACATTTCATGCGAAATCTTTCATCCTCATTTCTATATTTATCGGTATCTATGTGATATTTTTTTAAAAATTCAACATTATACATATATGATGAATGATGTCTATAATTTTCTCCTGCATTTTCTTTCGGATGGTTAATTATCTTTCTTTGTCTTTCAATTAATCTTAATCTACTGATATCTTGATTCGCTTGATAATAAGCAAACGAAACCATATCACATTTTTCCTGTTTAATTTCACTGATTATATCTTCCGTTAAAAATCCTGTCACCCACAAGTCGTCTTGATCCAAAAATGCTATATAATTTCCTGTCGCTATATCTATTCCTTTATTTCTTGTATAAGCAACTCCATGATTATTTTGGTCAATAACGTTTAATCTCTTATCTTTCTGTGATATTTTATTTAAAATATTTAAACTATCATCTTTTGAGCCATCATTAATTGCTATTATTTCTATATTTTTATACGATTGATCTAATACTGAATTAATACATTCTTTTAAATATTTTTCTCCATTATGAACAGGTATTACTACACTTATTTTCATCTTCCTTTTACCCTCACTACCCTACTTAAAATAACTCCAAAAGGAAACGCCAAAACTACATATCCTTTTCTAGGTGCTTCTTTTATCACATTCATCCATCTACCTGCCAAAATACAGCTTGAAACATAATGAATGGAATGTTTTAATTTAAATTTGAATGATGTATTATTAAATGAAAGATATAATTTTCTTGTCTCTGCAAAACTGTTGGGGCTGTTATAATATTGTTTTAACATGGAATTAGACATCCCACCTGGCTGATAATCTACATATTTTAGATTTTCATTTAATACAAGAAAATCATATTTTTTACTGATTTCTAAATGCATATAATGAGGATTAAAATTCTTCTCTCCTTCGAAGGATTTCATTGGTGCTACTGCTTTGTATAATTCTGTCCTTATAACATTGGTTCGATCTCCATTGACAATCGGATATTTTCCTACCAACAGATCAATCAAATTAATAGTTTTCTGATCTGGCAGTGGATCACCAATCAGATGATCATTCAGGTCATAGTCTAACCCAATAATTCCTGCATATTGATCTGATCCGTTTTCTTTCCAGAAATTAAGAATCTTTTCTACTGCATCATCTGGCATATAATCATCGGAATCAACACATACCATTAACTCTGTTTGAGCTAATTCAATTGCTTTGTTGTAACCTGTGTGTAATCCGCCATTTTCTTTTTTTACATATTCTATTTTGAATCCAGCTTCCGTGTCTTTTAACAAATCTTGTACCACTTCTTCTGTATTATCTGTTGAACCATCATCAATGATCATCCAGAGAAAGTCTTTTAATGTCTGTCGTTTTAAAGCTTCAAATGCTCTCGGCAAGAATTTCGCACGGTTATAAGTTGGTGTAAATATTGTCAATGTTTCCATATATACTTCCCCTTGTATCTAATATCGCTTTATCTTTGTATATAATTTTAGAACTCGAATCAGATTATTATATCCAACAACTTTCTTTACATAATATTGCAGTTTGATCTTTGGATTCACGTGATAAGTAAGCAGCCAGCTGTAATCTTTCATTTCTTTCATGACTACTTTAATTCTGTCCTTGTCACCATCTACTAATGTATTACTTAATAATAATGTTCCATACTGATATGCCGCAAAATCATGATATAATTCATAAAACTTTGTTCCTTTGGGAATTCCCTGCCCAAATCTTACACATTTTTTAACATTATTACTAAGATCATAAATATTTTTATAAGAAATTGTATGTGTAATGGATTCACTTCTCTGACGATATACATAAGCTTCTGTATTGTTATATCCGATACTGCTACATTTGATCAGCATCCTTGCACACCAATCGATATCTTCAGAGGTAATTCCTTTTTCAAAATACAATTCATTTTTCTTTAGAAATGATGCAGATATCAGTTTATTGCATGCAGATGAAATATATAATCCCTCATTGATCAGACGTTCTAAAATCTGATCTTTTTCCTGCTGTTTGATGTCTTCTACGGATTTTAAGCATGATACAAATTGTTTGGTATCTTCCATATATTTTTTGTAACGGAAATTCAAGATGTCTACTGGATACTGCTGCATTTGATCCGCAAGCTTTTCAACCATCTTTGGATCATCCCAATAATCATCACTGTCAAGAAATAAAACATAATCCCCGCTGCACTGTTTAATGCCCGTATTTCTTGTATCTGATAACCCCCCATTTTCTTTATGGATCAATTTAATTCTTGCATCTTGCTTGGCATATGATTCGCAAATCTGCGGGCTTGAATCTGTTGCCCCATCGTTAATTAATAAAATCTCCAAATTGTAATAAGTTTGAGCAAGCACACTTTCTACACATTCTTTTAAATACTTTTCTGTGTTATATACAGGTATGATCACGCTTATCTTCATTCTTGTTTCCCCTTATTTATCCAACTATATATATAAATGTAAAATATCACTTTCGTATCTAAGTCCCCATGTAAGAACCATCTGGAAATAGAAAAAGACCAAATAAAATGCCATACACAATAAAATTACCATCTTCCTACTCCTCTCCGTAAACGCATGATGCATCAGCCATGGTAATAATATCAGATTATAAATATCAAAATATGTTGTTAATCGTCCAACTACCATTCCACTTGAAAATGTTGCAATAATATATAGACAAAAATTTATTACAGACATATTAATACTAAAATTAATGAGTTTATTATTCTCATCTTCAATCGCATATCTTGTCATATAAGCAATCACACAAGGAATCATTGCTATTACCATTCGAATAATACTACTTCCCTTTCCTTGTGATGAAATATAATCAACATATCCCTTGTACTGTGTTTCTGCTAAAAGATTTCCAAACAACGGAAATAACTTGTCAAAGCAGACTCCTGCAATCAACGAAAGAAATATGACTGTCCTCATTTTGGCACCCCATGGCTTTACATTTCTTAGAAAATATACTAACAATAAAATCAATGCAGATCCATGGATTGTCGAAAGCAATAAAATCAAAATCACATATTGAGTCCATTTTCCTTCTAATATCATATATGTTGCACAAAAGAATATCGTAACAACAATAAACTGTCTCATCCCATTAACAAAATAGGTAAACATAGTACTTGCGATCAATAAATAACAGCTTAATCCAAAGTATTCCGAATAACGCATTAAGCTAATCATCAATGCGACTCCGGATATAAGTGTGATCAGAAACAGCCATCCATGAAAATCATTTGAAATAAATTGTTTAAATAAAACCGATATTACAAAAAAACCTTTATCTTTATTCACAGATTTCAAATCCATTCCACTAATACTTGATGGATAACCTTTAAACATTTGTATATATGTCCCTGTATCCGCAATTCCACTTCTCAATCCACAGAAAAATATCACAACTGCAAAAAAGATGATTGCCTGACTCCAGTAAGCCTTTCTCTGATATCTTGTCCCATTCCATGTAATCCTTGCACTAGATTCATTCCAAAAACATATAATTGTCGCTAATAATAAAAACAGCCAATAAATCTTCAATGTTCTTCCTTCCTTTACCTATCTTCCAAGTCCTTCCAAAGTCATCTCAACAACCTTCTCCTTATCAAACCTCTTCTCCATCACTTCCCGTGACATCTCTCCCATCTGTTTCTTCTGGACATACGATAGTTCAATAAATTCCATCATCTTCTCTTCCAATCCCTTAACATCCTTCACATCCACCAGATACCCATTCTCGCCATCTCTTACAGCTTCCATACACCCATGAATCCTGCTGGTGATCAGTGGTCTTCCCATGGCTCCACATTCTAGCAGTGTATTTGCCATGCCTTCATGATACGACGGTAATACAAAGCAGTCACATTTCTTAATGAATGGTTTGACGTCTTCCTGATAGCCATAATAATAAATGATCCCATTTCTGACCAATGACTGAATTCGTTCCTTATAATCATCTTCCATTGGTCCTACGATATCAAACGATACTTCTGGATAGATCTTCTTAATGTTCTTTGCTGCTTTGAACAGTTCTTCGACTCCTTTTTCTTTCATCACACGTCCGATAAACAAGAATCTGATGTTTCTTGATTCTTCTGGATATGGTGTCATCTTGTATTCATCAAGGTCAATCCCTGCTCCTGGAAGGGTGCATGTTCTGGATTCTTTGATAATATTATTTTCTATAAACACCTGCTTATTTCCTTCATTTTCAAAGAAGATTGTTTTTGCCTTTTTGCAGGATAGTTTATATAAAAATACGACGAGTTTCTTGATCATATTTTCATTCTGAAATGCAGTTCCTAATCCTGTGATATTGACTGCATATGGAATTCTTTTGAATCTTGCTGCGATCCCTCCGTAGATGTTTGGTTTGATCGTGTAGGTGATCACAAGGTCTGGCTTTATCTTGCCTAAGATGTTAAAGTATCTCATCATCAGTTTAAAATCTGTTGCTGGATTGATCCCTCTTCGATCTACCGGTGTTTCGATAAAATGACATCCCATTTCTTTTAAATTCTGTACTAACATTCCTTTTGGCAGGGATATATAGACTTCATTTCCTTGATCTATAAGCTTTTTGATCAGTGCTTTTCTGAATTTGTATAATCCTACGTCTAGGTTTGCTAAAATTAATATCTTCTTATTCTTCATCGTTTACTCTTCTCACTGGTACTCCAACATAAGTTCCTGCTTCGTTGATATCTTCGATCACTGTACTTCCTGCTCCCATGATCACTTCGTCTGTGATATGCAGTCCTTGTATGATCTGGCTTCCTGTGCCGATCTCTGTCTCAGTCTTTAAATGGACATCTCCTGACAGTAAAACTCCCGGATACAGGGTATTATAATCTCCAATCTCATCATCATGCCCGACAATACTTCGGTTGCAGATTAGGTTAAAATTACCGATCTCTATATTCGTTGTCATAATAACGGATGTACAAATGATATTTCCTCGTCCTAGATGCACTCTTTGTGATGTGATCACGGATGGATCGATCAGATTAGGATACCATAAGTTTGGATTTGGCAGACATTTTAAAACAAGTTTTTCACGGACTTTTGCATTGCCTATAGCGAAGGCGACGGCAAGTTTTTGTTCTTTGTCGTATTCTTCAAGGTATTTCATTCCCCCAAGAATCGGATAGCCATCTATGATGCTGCCTTGCTGAATTCCATCGTCTATATATCCAAGAATCTCATATGTTGGTTCTTCTTCGTTGATCCGTTCGATCAGCCACTGAGTATCTCTTCCCATACCACCGGCTCCAACGATCACGATTGGTTTTATCTTTGGTTCTTTACTCATATAACCCATCCTCATTCTTCTTCCAATAGCATTCCATTCCTAATGCTTTCGGTGCAATAAAATCTTTCTCGATATCATCTCCGACAAATGCCATGTTCCTGCATGGTATTTCTAATCGTTTTCTCATGATCAGAAATGGAAGATCATTTGGTTTCCTGAATTCCATGACATTTCCATGTCCTGCAAGTTCGTCTGTGATCAGTATCTCGTCTGCCATTTTATCTAACCCCAGAGCTTCTATCTTGGCTCGCTGTACTTTTGGTGTTCCATCGATCAAGATCCCAATACTTCGCTTTTGCGTGTGTAGTTCAAAGAATAATTCTTTGACTCCTTCATACAGTGAAATCTCTGGTTTATGGTCCCTGATGGCTTCTCTGCATTTTAATAATAATTCATCCGAATACATTCCTGCATCTTTTAATACCGTTTCCAGTGGCGGCTGCCCTTTTTCCAGTGCTGCGCATAACTTATTAAAGATATTGTTCACTTCTGGAAGCATTCGTTCTACCACTCGGAAACTGCTTCGTACATAATCTTTCTCTGAGTATAATGTGTCATCCAGATCAAAGATCACTGAACCAATTCCCTCATCTAAATGATACAAGTCTTTAAAATCATGAATCTCTACGATTGGTTCTTCTCTTGTATTTAAACATACACTTTTTTCAAATCTTGTGAAAATAACATTGTCATCGGCTGCATCCTCTTTATATTCCATTGGTTCACCTAACATCATGGAGAGTGCTGCATATGGTGCGTCGGCTCCTGCCTTGATCGATACGGTGCTTGCCTGATGATACCATGGTTCCATTCGGATAAAATAATCTTTGTCTGTATGTTCTTCACGAAGCATAAAGATCGTCATCCATCCGGATGGCCTTAATTTATTTATCACTTTCTTTGCTTCTTCTACGATCTTGTGATCTCTTACAACTCTGTATCTTGCACTTTCTTTTCCCTCGACTTCTTCCTTTGCCCTTGGTGTGATGTAAACCGGGCTTCCGTCTAGATTGCAGAATACGTCGATTTCATACATCTTCCCATTTAAAAATGGACGTATCGTGTAATTCGCGTATTTTGATGCATGAAAACTTAATTCTTGTTCATCATGGATCATGATGCTTTTCTCCAGATTATCCATCTCATCCAATACTGCAAACATTGCTGGGAATCCTTGTGTATAGTCATTGGCACTGCTTACGACCTGTGGTGCGTTAAGACCACATTCTTCAAAAAAACGAGCTGTCCAGCGTTTGTTGCTGCACAGCAGAGCTAATTCTTCATTTGCAATGAGAACTTCTGTTCCGACAGCTTCAAATTCGCTGGTTCTTTGTGACAGGATAAAAACGTCTTCTTCTGTTCTTGGAATGAGCAGAGCGATCTTCTCCTGTTTACAAATATGTAAGAGTTCTGTGACATAACCTTCTTCCCCTGGCTGTGAAACCTGATAGTGCTTATGGCAGCGATATAATGCTGGTGCTTCCAGTGAATGATCACAGCCGACAAATGTTACTTTCACCCCTAATCTGCCGGCAGCATAGCGGAAGGTATCGATAAATTCGACCTGATCTGCCACGCTTGAAAATAAGATCTTTAAGTGTCCTGCTTTCTTGTATTTGGAAAACTGGTCTTTCTTTGTTCCCTGAAAGGCATACATTGTCACAGATTCCTGTGCACTGATCCCTGCTCTTTTTAAGACTTTGGTCACAGTCTTTAATATGATCTTGATGTCGGTAAGAAATGAAATGTTATCCACATATTCAAGGTCGAATTCAAACTTTTCTTCCCAGCTGATGGCATTTCTCCCATTCACCTGTGCAAGTCCAGTCAGTCCTGGTCTTACATCTGCACGTCGTTTCTGTCTTGCACTGTAGAAATCTATGTATTGTTTCAATAATGGTCTTGGCCCGACAAAACTCATATGTCCAAATAAGATGTTGAAGAATTCAGGTAATTCATCAAGACTTGTGGATCTTAACATCTGTCCAAATCTTGGAAGACGTTCTTTGTCTGGTAACAGATCACCATTCTCATCGACGGCGTCTGTCATACTTCTGAACTTGTAGAGTGTAAATATTTCGTTATGATATCCCGGTCTTTCTTGTTTGAAGATCACGGGGCTCCCTAATTTAATCCTTACTAACAGTGCTGTGACAAGCAGGATCGGGCTTGATACAATGATACAACACAGTGACAATATGATGTCAAAAAATCGTTTGATATATTGGTGATACATCTTTATATATACTCCGTTTACATTTTGTTCTTATCGGTCCAGTACGGATCTTATGATTCCTATGATCCGATCCATATCTTCTTTTGTATTCTTAATATCACTTGGAAGACATAATCCGCGGTCAAAGATATCTTCTGATACTGGTTTCTTATCATCTTCGTAATGAGAATAGAATTCGCACCCTTTAAATACTGGTTGTTGATGTAATGGTTTCCAGATCGGACGGCTTTCGATATTCTCTTGTTCCAGAGCTTCTATGATATCTAATGGTTTTGTCTTACTGTCTTCATCGATCGTCATACATGATAACCAGAAGTTTGGTTCACTGCATGTTTCATATGGATTCATATGCACTTGTTTATAATCCTTGAAAGCATCTTTGTATGTCTCATAGATTGCTTTTTTCTTCGCAATGTGTTCATCCAGATGCAGAAGCTGACCTCTTCCAACTCCCGCTGTGATATTAGACATTCGGTAGTTATATCCGATCTCCTTGTGTTCATAATGTCGGACCGGTTCTTTTGCCTGTGTTGCCAGGAATGTTGCATGCTTGATGTATTCTTCATTCTCTGATGCGATCATTCCACCGCCTGATGTCGTGATGATCTTATTTCCATTGAATGAAAATCCTGCCATGACTCCGAATCTTCCTGTCTGGACTCCTTTATATGTTGCTCCCAGACTTTCTGCAGCATCTTCGATCAGTGGAACTTTATATTCTTCACAGATTGCTTTGATCTCGTCTACCTTGGCTGGTGTTCCATAAAGGTGTGCAACGATCACTGCTTTTGCTTCTTTATGTTCTTCCAATGCTCTTTTCAATGCCTGTGGTGACATATTCCATGTCTCTGGTTCAGAATCCACGAATACAATCTTGCCTTTTTCGTAGGCGACTGGATTCGCTGTTGCAGCAAAAGTCAGCGAAGGACATATCACGGTATCTCCTTCCCCGACTTCTAATAATTTCACCGCCAGATGCAGTGCTGCGGTTCCTGCGCTTAGTGCACTGCAGTGTGCGATTCCTGTATACGCTTCCATCTCACGTTCAAAGCCATTGACATTTGGCCCAAGTGGTGCGATCCAGTTGGTGTCAAATGCTTCCTGCACAAACTTCTGTTCTTCCCCATGCATCGTTGGTGATGCCATATATATACGTTCTTTCATGCTGTCTCATCCCCCTGTCATTTTGTCTGTTGATTTGTCTGTTTATATGTATACTCTGGAACTAATCTTTTTACAACTTCACGAATATTCGGATCTTCGGAAAATGCCGCATGATCTAATTCAGCGATCAGTTCACTAAATTGTTCTGTCTCCATCATCCTTGGACTTCCAATGAAAATTCGTTTGTTCTTTGTCTCTTTTTTATTCTCCTCATCGATCAGAAGTTCTTCATACAGCTTCTCCCCTGGTCTTAAGCCAGTAAACTGGATTTCTATATCTTCTCCTGGTGTAAGTCCTGATAAACGGATCATATTCTTCGCAAGATCTAAGATCTTGACTGGTTCTCCCATATCAAGGATAAATATTTCCCCGCCTTCTGCGTAAGCTCCTGCTTCTAACACCAGACTGACGGCTTCTGGGATCGTCATAAAGTATCGGATGATCTCTGGATGTGTAACTGTTACCGGACCACCATTGGCAATCTGCTTCTTGAACAACGGAACGACACTTCCGTTACTTCCAAGAACATTTCCAAATCTTACAGCAACATATTCTGTATCGTATAAGCTGTTCATGTATTGAATGACCATCTCACAGATCCGCTTGGAAGCGCCCATGATATTTGTCGGTCTTACTGCCTTATCCGTGGAGATCAGTACCATTCTCTTTACGCCGCTCATTCCTGCTTCTTTGGCTATGTTAAATGTACCAAATACATTGTTCTTGATCGCATCATGCGGGCTGTCTTCCATCAATGGCACATGCTTATGTGCTGCTGCATGAAATACGATATCAGGCTTATAATCTTCGAAAATATTGTGTATTCGCAGATGATTCTGGACAGATACGATCAATACTTTCAGATCTAGTTCTGGATGTGTTCTCTTTAATTCCATCTGGATCTCGTAGGCGTTGTTCTCATAATTATCAATGATCACTAACTTCTTCGGCTGATATCTTGCGATCTGTCTGCAGATCTCACTTCCGATCGATCCGCCTCCCCCTGTGACAAATACGACTCTGTCTTTGACATAGCTCATGATTGATGGAAGATTCGCTTTCACTGGCTCTCTTCCAAGCAGATCTTCAATCTCTACTTCTCTTAGAGCAGATACTGTAACTTCACTGTTGATCAGCTGATATAAGCCCGGAAGAATACTCAGACGGCATCCTGTCTGCTTGCAGATTTCAAGGATGTCCTTGCGATCCTTGGGTTCTATTGTCGGAATTGCCAGAATGATCTCTTCAACATCAAATTTAACTGCATTGCGCAGGATCGTATTACGATTGCCAACCACTGGTATCCCAGATAAATATGTTCCTTTCTTCGCTGGATCATCATCTATGATGCAACGGATCGTTTTAGTCACATATGTACTCTTTTTGATCTCATTTAAAATGATGCTTCCTGCTTCTCCTGCTCCGATCAACATTACCGGAACTTTCTTCTTGCCAATATCATTCACTTTGAATGGTTCACTTCCCTGAATCAATCGGACAAGTAATCGGATAAAAAACATTCCCAACAGCAGATATACCAAATACAAGAAATAGTAACTTCTTGGTATCTCCCATTGTAACATATAAATTCCGATCAACTGGAAAGCTGCTGCGATCACAGCTGCTTTAACGACATTAATAAAATCGGAGATTCCTGCATACTTCCATTGCGTTGAATACAATCGATATGCCATAAAAATCACAATACTGCAAAAGAGATTCAACGGCATGTATTTTGCAGCATTTTTCAAAAAAATCGGTGCGATCTGTGATGGATAGAATTCAAATCGCGTTAATAATGCAAGATATGATGCTATGATCATTATTATGATATCTGAGATCCCAAGTATCATATTCCATTTTTTTCTTTGAGCGATTGTTTTTAATTTCTTCATATACTTTCCCCTTACATATGCTCTCACATATTTGTTTTAAATCTATTATACCATTCCTTTTCTTAATTTCCTATATCTACTCCTGCTCATTTCCTGCTTTTTGGTAATTTTTTCTTAAAATACAGCAAAAAGAGATGGAAAAATCTATATTGTTTTGATCTTTCCATCTCTTTTTATGTTAAAATTTTATCTTTTTATACGTTGATCTCAGCTGTTAATCCAAGTACTTCTTTATTCTCTTCAAGAATTGGATTGATCACTTCATTCACAAATTCTTCTGTCTGCTGTGGTGCACGTCCTACGAAGTTCTCTGGTTTCATGATCGCCTGTAACTGCTCCATGTTCATACCAAATGCTGGGTCTGCTGCGATTCTCTCTAACAGATCGTTTGCTTTTCCTTCTTCTTTGACAACTTTTCCTGCTGCCATAGAATGTACACGGATCTTCTCATGAAGTTCCTGTCTGTCTCCACCAGCTTTTACTGCATCCATCATGATATTCTCTGTTGCCATGAATGGAAGTTCGCTTCTTAAGCGGCTTTCGATAACCTTAGGGTATACAACTAATCCGTCTACAACGTTTAAGTAAAGGTCTAAGATACCATCGATCGCTAAGAATCCTTCTGGTACAGATAAACGTTTGTTGGCTGAGTCATCTAATGTTCTTTCAAACCACTGTGTAGATGCTACTAATGCTGGGTTTATGGCATCTGACATTACATAGTTTGCTAAGGAAGCGATTCTTTCACTTCTCATTGGGTTTCTCTTATATGCCATTGCAGATGATCCGATCTGGTTCTTCTCAAATGGTTCTTCTACTTCTTTTAAGTGCTGAAGAAGTCTGATGTCGTTTGAGAACTTATGAGCAGACTGTGCGATCTGGCTTAATACGTTGATCACGCGGGAATCAACTTTTCTAGAGTATGTCTGTCCTGATACTGGCTGGCATTTGTCAAATCCCATCTTCTTAGCGATCATTCCATCAATCTTCTTGATCGTTTCATGGTCTCCTTCGAATAACTCTAAGAAACTTGCCTGTGTTCCTGTTGTTCCTTTTGATCCTAATAATCTCATGTTAGCGATCACGTGATCAAGATCTTCTAGATCATATACGAGATCCATCAGCCAAAGGCTTGCTCTCTTACCTACTGTTGTAGGCTGTGCTGGCTGAAAATGTGTAAATCCAAGTGTTGGAAGATCTTTGTATTTCATTGCGAATTTGGATAATTCGTTGATCACATTTAATAATTTTACTCTGACAAGCTTTAATGCTTCTGTCATGATGATGATGTCTGTATTATCACCAACATAGCAGGATGTTGCTCCTAAATGGATGATTCCTTTTGCCTTTGGACATTGTACTCCGTATGCATATACATGAGACATAACATCATGACGGACTAATTTTTCACGTTCTTTTGCTACATCGTAGTTGATGTCTTCTGCATGTGCTTTTAATTCGTCGATCTGTTCCTGTGTGATATCAAGTCCTAATTCTTTCTCTGTCTCAGCAAGTGCGATCCATAACTTTCTCCATGTCTTAAACTTCTTGTCTGGGGAAAAGATGTACTGCATCTCTTTGCTTGCATAACGTTCTGATAATGGGCTCTGGTAACGGTCGTTCATAAAAATCTCCTTATCCTTATCTTTCAAAATTTCCACGAATATCTCTTGTTGGCGGTTTCATTGGATACTCACCTGTGAAACATCCTTTACAGATCGGTAATCCCTGTACCATCTGTGAAAGTCTCTCTTCTCCTAAGTATCCTAAACTATCTGCTCCGATCACTTCACAGATCTCGTTGATCGATCTGTTATATGCGATCAGCTGTTCTCTCTCTGGAATATCAGTTCCAAAGTAGCATGGCCACAGGAATGGTGGGGAACTGATTCTTACGTGAACTTCTGTCGCTCCTGCATCGCGTAACATCTTCACAATGCGGTCACTTGTTGTTCCTCGTACGATGGAATCATCGATCATGATGACTCTCTTTCCTTTGACTGCTTCTTTTAAAACATTTAACTTGATCTGCACGCTTGATTCACGGCTGCTCTGTCCTGGTTTGATGAAAGTTCTTCCAACATAACCGTTCTTGACAAACGCGGTTCCATATGGGATTCCTGACTCTAAGGAATATCCAAGAGCTGCTGCATTTCCTGATTCTGGTACTCCGACAACCAAGTCTGCTTCTACCGGTGAATCCTGTGCGAGGTATCTTCCTGCCTGAATTCTTGAGTGGTATACCCCAACTCCGTCAATCTCACTGTCTGGTCTTGCAAAATAAATGTATTCAAAGATACATCTTGCTGTTTTTTCCTTTGGAATACATAAATCACAGTCTGACTGAATTCCATCCTTTGTGATCGTTACGATCTCTCCTGGATTCACGTCACGGATAAATTCTGCTCCGATCGTATCTAATGCACAGCTTTCAGATGCTAATACATAAGCATTATCTCTCTTACCGATACATAATGGCTTAAATCCATATGGATCTCTTGCCCCGATCAGTTTCCTTGGTGACATAACGATCAGGGAATATGCACCTTTGATCTTCTGCATTGCTCTGGCTACTGCCTTCTCAATTGATGATGTATTCACGCGTTCTCTTGCGATATGATATGCGATAACTTCGGAATCGATCGTTGTCTGGAAAATAGCTCCTGTCTTTTCTAATTCTTCGCGAAGTTCTATTGCATTGATCAGATTACCATTATGTGCAAGTCCTAAAGTACCTTTTACATAATTTAAAACCAGTGGCTGGGCATTCTCAGGAACACTCTCTCCTGCTGTTGAATACCTTACATGCCCCACACCGATATCTCCCTTTAATGCCTGAAGGGAATCTGGTGTAAACACTTCATTACATAATCCCATACCTTTTTGAGATGTGACATTACGTTTTGGACCATTCGTATCAGAAACTGCAATTCCGCAGCTTTCCTGACCTCGATGCTGCAGTGCAAACAATCCATAATAGATCGTTGACGCTACATCATTGCCATCGAAATCGTAGATACCGAAAACTCCACATTCTTCTCCCAACTTATCAAAGTTCTCTCTGCTCATCGTGATCTTTTGACCTTTCTGTTATACAATCTTTAGTTTCCTTTGTAAAATACACATTTTTGATAGTAACATATTCATTTTAAATCTGCAAGCATCCCTGTTATTGATTCTCTTTTAATAATGTAGTATCTGGAGGGATCTCTCCTCGCTTAAGCTTTGTATATATGATCCTTCTTACAGATTTATCGATTCTTGATTCTTTGATCTTGCCACTTTTTAGTGCCTTCTCAATTGCCTTGTATGCTTCTTTATAGTTATCCGGCATCACGATCAGGTCAACTCCTGCCTGAATTGCTTTCACTGCTGCTTCTCCGGAACTATAGTTATCTGTGATCGCTTTCATGTTCATCGCATCGGTCATGATAACGCCCTTATATTCAAGTTCATCTCTTAGAATATCTGATACAACTCTGCTGCTCAGGCTTGAAGGCTCCTTCTCATCTGTCACATTAGACAGCATCAGATGTGACACCATCACTGCATCAGCTTTTGCCTTGATTCCTGCTTTAAATGGTTTAAAATCTGTATCTCTTAATGTATTGATCGTCTGATCGGTCTCTGTGCTTCCGCGGTGTGTGTCTCCTCCAGTCTGTCCACTTCCTGGAAAATGCTTTAATGTCGCTGAGATCTGTTGTTTCTGCATGTTCTTTACCAGTGTTGTAATAATATCAGCAACTTTCTTTGAGTCTGTCCCAAAGCTTCGGTCTCCGATCTCTGTGTTATTCTTATTCGTTAAAACGTCTGCGACTGGTGCCAGATTCATGTTAAATCCAAGCTCTTTTAATTCCTTTCCCTGTGTCTTCCCCATCTGTGCGATCTTCTTGTTATTGTAAGTTCTTCCAACTTCCTGTGCAGATGGATATACTGTCATCTTCATCTTGGGATTTGATGCGACTCTTGAAACCTGTCCACCTTCCTCATCCACTGCCATAAATAGTGGAATATAGGAGGCATCTTGAAGCTCATCCGTCATCTTCTTTGTCTGATCAGGTGTGTTGATATTCTTCGCAAACATGATCACTCCACCTGCTGGATACTTCTTCAATGTCTTCTTCATCTGACTCGTCACACTTGTCTGATTCTTGCTTTCTGCCTCATCTAATTGATAAACAGATACCATAAATAGTTGTCCGATCTTATTCTTTAAGGACATCTCCTTTGTGATATCTTTTGCCATTCCCTGCAGGGTTGTTTCATCCAGATCTTCTGTCTTGAGTTTCTTTGTTGTACTCTTCTTCCCGCATCCTGCTGTCATGACAAGCATCAATACAAGGACAAGGCTGATTAAACGTCTCTTCATTCTTTCGTGTCCTTTCCGTGCATGCTCTTTTCTTTTTATTATACCAGAAGCATTTGTTTGTATCAAATGCTGTTACGTCCTATTTCTAATAGTAAGAAAGAATCCTGCTTTGCAGGATTCTCCGCCTGCGGCGGGTCGCTTCAGCGACAAATTTCCCTTCCGCCGCAGTGCGATCCTGCCCGGAGGGCTTTTTTCTTATTTCATCGAAATTTCCTATGAAATAAGAAAAAAGCCCCTCCAGATCTTAATGTCTGAAGAGACTTTAAAAGCAGATGTCTCCAAATACGCAACCGTTCCATAAGTCACCATGTATCAAAACTTCATGAAAAAAAGGATTTAAAACCCACTCTCTCAAATGGTCTATTTGCATATTGTCGACACCACTAGTATATACTTTTATATTTATGTTTTCTACCCTTTCAACATAGTTTTTTTCAATTTTTACAATTTTGTCAAAAAATATATGAAATCTATTTGTTTACATCTAAATGTTGTTTAAATTGTATAGTAACCAGGAATTGATCTCCGTCTATTCTTATCGAAAACTCTCCTCCACAATTCTTTGTAAAACTGTCTGCGATGGAAAGTCCTAATCCGTTTCCTTCGCTGGTACGTGATTTTTCCGCTCTGGCAAACCGTTCCATGATCTCTTCTTCTGTAAAATTCATCTCATAGGATGCTGTGTTTATAACTTCTAATTTTATATTTTGATCTGCTTCGGTGATCCTTAGGAAGATTCTGGTTCCTTTCAGGGAGTATTTTAAGGCATTTTCTATGACATTTTGTACCACTCGGTACATGCGGCTACTGTCTCCGATAAATCTTGTGTGTGTAGCTTCGCACTGATATCTGATTGCAAATCCAGATTCTTCTATCTGATCTGCCATATCCCCCAGTGTCTGTTCTACCAGACGTTTCATATCCATTTCTTCCAGATCCACTTTCGCATCTCCACTTGTTGCTTTCGCAAGTTCAAACAGGTCAGAAATGATGGCTTTTAAGCGTTCGGTCTTGTTGATCAAGATGGTTACATAATCTCTTGATTCCGCAGATAATGTCTGATCTCTGCTTAAGAGATCGACGTATCCGATGATAGAAGTCAGCGGTGTCTTCAGATCATGTGATACATTTGTGATCAGATCGATCTTCATTCTCTCGCCCTTCATCTGTGTTTCTAATGCTTTTTCCATTCCCTGCCCGATATTGGTCAGTTTCTGACTGTATTCATAATACGCAGATTCTTTTGAAATATCGGTCGTTGCCGTCAGTTCTCCATTGGAAATACGTTCGATCTGGTCGACCAGCATGCTTAAATCTCTCTGTTCTTCTGCATATTTGTCTGAATATCTTGAAAAATATCTAATAAGAAAAACAAAGATGACTGCTGCTATAAACAAGAGTGGTGATGGAATATTCATTCCACTCATTCCCATGATGATACAAGCAAGTGTACCGACAGTTAAAATATATCGTAAGACCCTGTACTGTCTGATCCTGTCTCTTGCATGTTTTTGTGCAAATGACATCGCTTCATCTTCCAGCTTTCTTCTTGTCTTTGCCTGACGGCTCCATTTTCGAATATATCCCAGACAAAATGTTGAATCCAGAAGATTCTTCTGGCGGATCCTCCATACCGTTGTCTGGATGCATACGGCAAATGCCATGATGAAAAATGGGACTGAGATATAACTCAGCGTCATGATCATCTCGATCGTTGAACCTGTGATCCCGCCCTGTGTATATTCTATCGTATATTCCCAGATTGCAAAGCATAATGCGATCGCCAGTCCAAGCAGCGTAATTGCTGTCACCAGTATGATCTCCCACCAGAGCCTGTCAAGCCCTCTAAAGAATCTGGTTCGCTTTTCCTGAAGTGCAAATAAGATGCACAGCAGGATCGTTCCGATCACTTCGATGATCGAAACAATGATGATCGTTTTGATTCCCATCGTGATCTGTTTTGTTGATCCTTTTCGGAAATTTTCAATCTCTGTTAGTGCTTTTTTTGTCAAAGAAATCTCAATGTCTGCATTTTCCAGACGCTGATTCTTCTCATCATTGATCAGGAGCTGTTCTGGGAATATATCCCGCAGTGTATAATTATCTCCTGAGAATTCATAGTATTCTGTCTGAGGCACAATGTACTCACTGTACTCATCGTAATCATCATACGGATCCCATCCTTTGAAACTTCCGTCTTTGTTTAATTTCTCTGTCTTGTCTCTTTCTATATGAAAATGTTCAATCCTGCCCCCAGTATAGTTCGCATTTTCTGTTCCATATGTTGATGTTGTCGTTACCATCTTTTTATCATATGGTTTGACCTGCATCGTTACTTTCACAAACGATTCTTTTTTTATCTTATTCAGTAAACTTTCTGATACATGATTTGCCTGTGTATAATAGACTTTATTACTTTCTTGATCCGCCCATTTGTCAAACAGTGACATCTGTGTGTGTTTGATATAGTCTGATTGATCCTGTTCATCCAGACTGAAGCTGTTATCCCCTGTCAATGCCATGTTATGGATCGTATTGAATCCATATATCCCTGACAGGGTCATGGCGATCATCACAAGTGTGATCAATATCTTGTTAGTCCATTTTCTCGATCTTGTATCCAATTCCCCACACCACCTTTAAATATCTTGGATTTTTTGCATCTATTTCTATTTTCTCGCGGATACGACGGATGTGGACCATAACTGTATTCTCTGTTGCATAGGCTTCTTCGTTCCATACGCGTTCGTAGATCTCATCTGCTGAAAATACTCTGCCCAGGTTGTTCATCAGAAGGCTTACGATCTTGTATTCAGTTGCAGTCAGTTTCACTGGCTCTCCGTCTACCATCATTCTTTTTCCTTTCATGTCAAGGATCAGTCCGCCATTGATGATCTGTTCCTTATTGCTTTCTGCGGCGTTCATTCCTCCAAACTGCATGTATCTTCGCAGCTGGGATTTCACTCTCGCTACTAGTTCATCTGGGCGGAATGGTTTGCTGATATAGTCGTCGGCTCCCATAGATAGTCCCAGGATCTTATCGCTTTCTTCTGTCTTGGCTGAAAGAATGATGATCGGGATGTTCTTGCTTTCCCTGATCTTCATCGTTGCGGATAGTCCGTCCATCTTCGGCATCATAACGTCTATGATCAGAAGCTGGACTTCTTGTTCCATCAGGATATCCATGGCTTCCAGACCATCATATGCCGTTATGATTTCATAGTCTTCCATTTCCAGACGTTTCTTGATCGCTCCTACGATCTCTTTGTCGTCGTCAACGACCAGGATCTTTGGCTGGTTCATACTTTTCCTCCTCGTATCTTTGATGGTTTTAGTGTATCAGATGGTTCTTTCGTTTCTGCGGATATAATTCTTACGAATTTCTTAATATGACTTCCTTAATTATAGTAACTTCCAGAATAATTATCAATATCCTGTCCAGTGACCGTAGGAGCACACCTGCATTTAATGAATGACAAGATATTGATAATTATTCTCATTTGTAGTTATTGTTCACTAACCTTTCGTGTGGTATCATATCTTTCATCAGTTAGAGTTTTCTAACTACATACACGCTATTATTTTATATTACAGAAAACGGAGGAAAAACTATATGCGTAAAAGATTAATCGGGAAAGCCTTTGCTATCGCTATGAGTGGTGCAATGGTTTTAACTGCGACTCCTGTGACAGCGAATATTTTTCATGTTGCTCACATTGTTAAGGCTGCTGATGAACAGTCTGATGAATATGTTTATTGCTATGCTGGACTTACCTGGAATGAATATTGGGCATCTGAGGGTATTTATGCTGCCGGTAATGACAGCTCTTCTGATACATTAGATAGTCATAGTGAACTTGATAATGGTGGATACGATGCCGTTACTCGTGCTACAACAAACCATGGTCTTCATAGAGGAAGTTTCCAGTGTATCACTACGATCTATACAACCGATGGAAGTGCTTATCAGATCTCTAATTGGGAACAGGTAAAAGATTCTGATGGTAAAGTAACAGCCACTTATTTACATCTAAAAGACGTGGAAGGAAGAGTTACTTTTAACAAAGGAACTTTAACATTTGCTGACAATTCCACAAAAAAAATGGATCACTATAGTGTTTCTGGAATCAAATATGTTCCTGTAAAAGTAAAGGCTTCTGACTACAACGATTTCAAAGCAAAATACTCTGTTGTTGAAAACAATGGTACACTGATCGGTGGATATGCAGAAGGTGTTTTAAGTTCTTATGAAGCATCTGCAAATGTAACAGCAAATACAAATGGATTAAAGGAAGCGGTCAAAGGTTCTGACGGTTCCTTCTCTTTCAAAGCCAGAACAACTGGTACTGACTCTGGTATTAAAGATCAGACATTACAGAAAGCTGTAAAAATCACTCCAACTGTAAAAGCTGCTTCTGGATCATATGGAGAATTTCTTCGTGTGGATCTAAATGGAGATGACTATGGTGCTTTAGGTGATAAGATGCAGGCTGTTAAATGGACATATTACGGAAATGACAGCACTCGTACAAAAGCTTTAGCTTCTTATGGAACAAAATTTGCAGCTGATAACTGGATGCATAAATCTAATGGAATCCAGCTTGGATTAACAGATTCTATTCGTTGCCAGTTACCTGAGAATACAGATGGTACAGGTTATTGGAGTTTAACAGTTTATGCTCTTGGTTACGAGGATTATACAGTTAACTTTGAAGCCACAAAAGACAATATTGTATCCAAAAAGGCTCTTGCAAGCGACGAAGAAAAAGCTTCTCTTCAGAAATTAGTAACAGAAGCTGAATCTTTGAAGAAAGATTCCTATGTTGATAGTTCTAACAAGCAAACTGCATTTGCTAATCTTCAAACTGAACTAGATGAATCTAAAGAATTACTGAACAAAAAAGAGTTAACTTCTGCAGAAGTCAGTGAGCAGATCACTCATTTAACAGAAGCAATCAATGCAGTCAAAGCTTTAAAAACAAAAGATGCTGCAACTACTGCTGCACCTGCTACAACAAAACCAGCAGCTACAACTACAGTAACAAACACAACAACTATCAAAGCTCCTGCAAAGACAACTGTGAAATTAAGCAAGGCTAAGAAGACTTCTATTAAAGTGTCTTGGAAGAAAGTTTCCGGAGTTGCTGCTTACCAGATTCAGTACAGCACATCTAAGAACTTTAAGAACGCAAAAACAGTCAAAGTTTCTGCGAAATCTGCTTCTAAAGTCTTAAAGAAGCTGAAAAAGAATAAGAAATATTATGTAAGAGTTCGAAGCTACAAAGTAACAAAAGTAAACAACAAATCTAAGAATGTTTACTCTGCTTGGTCTGCTAAAAAAGCTTTAAAAACTAAAAAGAAATAATTTTTCTCTTAAATAATATCAATTACATCTCAATCTTAATATTATTAAATAAAATAGGAACTGCATTTGGTCTGCGGTTCCTATTTTATTCCTCATTTTATGCTTCTTTTTTGCCGTTGATAAATTGATGATATTCTATTTTGAAAATTATTTATTGATAATCCCATAGATTTCATCAACTGATAACTCTGGATTTTGTTTGATCATTTCGTAAATCGGCTGAACAAATTCTATACTTTCCATAAGATCATCTATTATCTTCTCCATAGAATCTCCTCTTTGGGATTTTTTTTGAATGAGTAGAATTTTATTCTTGATTTCTCCTTTGATTTCTCCTTCTCTTCTTCCTTCTATCCTTCCTTTTTCTTCTAATTCCTCTAGCGCCTTGCACATATTCATCTTCCCTCCTTCTTTCTCTAGCTTTATTGCATCATCAATCAATTTCTGTGATTCTGTAATCGCACCAATTACTAATCCCAGTTCTGAAGGTATTAATTGCTCTTTGTATATATCATTAATTTTATCATATCTTTTATCATAAATGAATCTACTGATATCAAAAACTATACTGACATCTGAATTCTGAAATTTCAGATATTCGCTGTTTCTTACCTCTATAAGATTCATCTTATAATCTGATACTAACGCTTGAAATCTTTCTGGTACTTTCAACATGTCTATCAATGAACGAGGGCCATCCCATTCTTTTTCGCCATAATAAATGCAGATTGTAATCATTGGATGTAAACGATCCTCTGCTGTTAGCCCTGATAAAAATTCATCTGAATTTCTCCAATTCTTTTGCTTTTTATTTTGGACTGCTAATTCATTGTATTCTTTTAAATAAGAAAATGCATCTCCTATCATGTGACGCAATGGCATTGCATAATGAACTTTCTGTTGATTTTCAATTCCTAGAATTACAAAATCAATACCAAATGCTGTTTTTTTAACTACATCTAAGACTTTCTGTATCGTTTCTGCATGCCCGTTAAATTGAAGCAATGATGAAATATCCGTATCTACTTCTGTCAGATCATTAGGTTTTAACACCTGCTCTCCATCAAATATACAAGCATTAAATAAATCTGCAAATCTACTATTATCTTTCCAGAAATTTTTTAAAATATGATCTGCTTTTATATGATTCTTTATTTTCTTTTGCTGTGCCATTTGAACTGATTCCCTCCCATCCTGTTATATATCCGTATATTTTTCATGTTTTTAATATACTATATTTATTTCATATTTTCAATACCTGATATTTTGCAATTCAACATCCTAGTTTTTGCAACTTTTCTAACTTTCCTTGCATGAATATTCATTATACATAAGAAAAAAGAGCCATAAAATAAACTGTCTAATCTCTGAGATTACATTTATTTTATGGCCCTTGCTATTACTCTCGTTGTTAACTTTATTTAAAATACTGATCCAGAATCTGGCGTTCTCCTTCATTGTCATTGATGTCTGTGACAATATCTGCTGCCTCTTTTACTTCATCTGCTGCATTGCCCATGGCGACTCCAAGTCCTGCATATCTGATCATATCGATATCGTTGAAATTATCACCAAATGCCATTATCTCTTCTTGTTTCACATGAAAATGGTCTTTTAACATATGGATTGCATCGGATTTGGATGCTTTCATGGACATGATCTCTAAATAGGTATCTTTAGATCGATAAATTCTGATCTGTGGGAATTCTTTTACTAACTGTTGTTCCAACGCTGCAATATCTTCTTTATCTCCCATGCATAACACCTTGTGTACTTCTTTGTAGACTTCTTCATCTTCAAAAGACACTTCTTGTGGAATCACGCCTGTGATATCACTTTCCTGCGCTGCCCAATATTCTTTTTTATCTTTTACCAGCCATTCATCGTTTGTGTAAATGTTAACCGAAATCTTTGGATTCAATTCATAGACTCTTCTGCATAACTTCATGGCAACTTCTTGTGGCATTGCCACACTGTAGATTGGATGGTCTTCTTCATCAACAACTAAAGCTCCGCTGTAGCAGATCATTGGACTCTTCGCCTCTAATTCTGCTCTGATAGCTGTCATGCCTTTGGGCATTCTTGCGGACACTAAAACGTATGGGATTCCATTTTGGTTGATCTGTTTTATTTTTTTTCTTGTATTTTCTGGTATCTGATGTTTTGAATTTAATAATGTTCCATCAATATCACTAAATACTGCTTTATACTTTTTCATTATGTCTGCATCCTTTCGTTTCTCTGCTTTGTTGTCTATTTCTTCCATTATTATAAATATTATAAAGCAAGAAAAGCCATCTGGCGAGGATAAAATATTCCAGATGGCTTTCTTCTTTTTTAGGTCTTTATTTTTAATATGCTTTCACTGATTTTGCTTTAGAATATGCTCCGTATACTTTCTGATTTGTTGAATCATAGTAGTAATAGCGAACCTGTACATAATATTTCTTGCCTTTTTTTAGACCTGTTTTTGTATAAACATTTTTCGCTAAACCTGTTGTTTTGTATTTTGCAGATTTCATCTTTTTGCTTGTGGAATAACGGAATCTAAATCCTCGTTTTTCTCCATATTTGTTGACAGATTGTGTTGATCTTGCTACAAATCCTACACCTTTTCCTGCTTTAGATCTGACAGATAATGAACCTGCTTTTCCAACTGTTACTTTAACAAATTTAGCTGTTAATGTAATATTCTTGTCGCTTTCTGGCATCTTTGTAACAATTTTTCCATTGTATGTCCATCCTGCAAATACATAACCTTTCTTACCAGCTGCTTTATATTTTGCTTTGTTCCATGCTGGCAGAGTATCTCCTGCTTTCACATCTTTGATCGTTGTGACAGTCTTTCCTGCATTACCTTTTAGTGTTGCTGTAATAGAAACTTTTGGAGTTTCTACTTCTTTTTCTTTTACTGTTACCTGAGTCTTGTATGTGTAACTTCTTCCAAAAGTTGTAACCTGCGTTTCAATCTGTGTTGTTCCAGCTTTCTTTGCTGTGATGTTACCATCTTCATCTACATCTGCGATCGTTTTGTCCAAAGATTTGTATTTGATGATGTTGAAACTGTTGTCCTCGATATTGGAAACATCAATTGCTGCTTTCTCGCCTGCTGTTAATGCAAGTTTATCAGAAACTGTTGGAACTTTCACTTCTAATGGTGTGACTTTCATATTCTGGAATGTTACCTTTCCATTGAATACATTAAATCCAACATATCTTCCTTCTTTGTAATTATTCTCAACTTTTACATCTCTTACATTCAGTACCAGCTTGTCCTCAATATACACTTTATACTGGTTACCTTTTACTACAACTTTGAAATGATATTTCTGTCCTTCGCTTAAGTTGTAATTTCCATCTTTTCCGATGTCTCCGGTTCCGCCTCCAAATGTAAAGATTCTTGCTGTACTACCTTTTCTTTGTGTGTCTACATTAGCTGCATATGCACTGGTAGAATCTGGGTTCTGTCCACGGAATAATAATGCAAATGCCTGTCCACTGTGATAAACAACATCTGATTCAAAAATATAATCATCTGAACTGATCTTTGTTCCTGACATTAAGAATGCGTCTCCACTGGCTTCTCCTGTACAACTGTTAGAATTCTCACTGATCTTCCATTTACCACCATGTTGTTTCCAGTCACTAAGTGAAATACCATCGTCTGCTGCTGAAACAAATATATCAATACTTCTTGATAATCCATTTGCTGTTGTTGCTGTAACAGTGACACTTCCTTCTTTTAGTGCTTCTAACTGAAGTTCATCATCTTCTGTTTTAACAACTTTAACTTTATTACTTTTGTTATTACTTACTTTCCATGTTACTTTCTGATCTGCTTTCATTGGAGAGATTGCAGCATTTACACTAATCTTATCTCCGACATTATATTCTCCACTTCCAGAGTCTGTACTGATATATAGATCTGTTGCTGTGTTTGCATCTGTGATCTTATTTTCCCAGATACTCTTCATTGGATAAACTGTGATATTTCCTGTTGTTTCTCCACCTTCAGAATATACTTCCATTCCTGTACTACTGACAGATGGGAATACTGCTAATGCTCCTGTAACCTGTCCATCTTGTCCATATACTTCAACACTTGATTCATCAACAAAGATATCTAATTTTACTTTTCCATCTTTCTCCGTGACGATCGCATCGGATACGATGTTCTTTGTCTGCTGTCCCGCTGGATGTGTACCAGATTTTTCTCCATTGATGGATACTTTCTTTGTTTCTGTATTATAAGATACAACTGTTTCCTGACTTCCAGATTTGTTTGTTCTTAATTTGAATCCAACTTCTTTTGTTCCTGCCTGTGGTGTAAGTTCTGCGACAACTTCATATTGTCCTGCTTTGACTCCTGATAACAGATTTTCGCTGTTTTCTGTCTTCTTTGGAATCGTAACATTTTCAAGTTTGGTTGCTGCTTCGTTGACACGTAACGTCTTATATTCGTCAATTGGTGTCTGTACCAGTTTATATTTACCATCAATCTTCTTCACATTTAATTCTGTCTGAAGATTAAAGAATCCATTGTATCCCCACTGTCCAGTCACTTTATCAACGTTATTGCAGTATCCATCAGCCCATGTACTTGCCCAGTTGATCATGATTCTTCGGTTTTCTGGTTTTCCATTGGTTGTTTCCCCATTACCAATATAATATGTCATTGCTGCATAAGAATGAGGTCCAAAGTTCATGACATAACGGTCGCTGTCTTTATCCTGTACAAATGTCCAATGTCCATCAATCTTCTTGAGATCACCGATGCGATAATAACGTCCTCCTTCACTGATAACCCATTTTGTTGTTCCATCATCTGCTGTTAAAGGATACATATCAGGACATTCTGTTTCAACTCTTAATCCTGCTGGATTACCGATATCATCGCTTCCTTTATATGTACTTTCAATGTTCCAATGAATCAGATCATTAGAAGAATAAATTCTTAAGATTCCTCCCGCTAATACCATAAACCATTTTCCATCGTGGCGGAATACTTTTGGATCACGGAATGCTGTATCTTTTAGATGATCTTCATCCCATTTTAAGATTGGATTTCCTTTATATTTTGTCCATGTTCTTCCGTTATCTTTGCTATATGCGATGCACTGATCCTGTCCTCTGTGGCCATTTAATTCATTGTTCTGTGTATAGAGCGCGATAAGTCCACCTTTTCCAGGTCCTTTTTCATCTCCAAATAAACCGGATGTATTCTCATCATCTACAACACCACATCCAGAGAACATTGCTCCATTATCTTCCTGATAATTTAATGGTCTTGGCAATTCTTCCCAGTGGATCAGATCTTTAGAAACTGCATGTCCCCATTCTAACTCTCCCCATGTCGTTCTTGCCTGATTATACTGGAAGAATAAATGCCATTCTCCCTTATAATAAAGCATTCCGTTTGGGTCATTGCTCCATCCCATTGCCTGTGAAAAATGATATTGTGGTCTGGTTGGAACTGTATATGCTGAACCATCTACATTTCTTAATACATGTAATGTTGTAGTTTCTACTGCACCATTTGTACTTGTCACTGTGATAGGAATTTCCTGAGATCCAATCTTTAATGATACTTCTGTTGCTTTTCCATTTTCTGCTTTTTGTTCACCGATCGTCACTGTTCCATTATCACTTATAGTTGGTGTGATAGATAATTTATCAACTGTATTAGGCACTGTGATCGCATAATCATTTGTATCCTGTGTATATTTCTTATCTAAGTCGCCACCTGTTACCTGTAAATTTGTTAAATGTGCTGTTGCTTTTGGAATCGCGATATCTTCTACAGAAAAATCAGATGCTGTCATTGTTTCATTGAAGGAAATAAGACCAACCTTTCCTTCAAAAATCGTATCTGTGATCTCCATACTGATGACTTTTACACCATTGATCTTAACTGTTAAATGACGTTGTTTTACAGAAATGTCAAAATCATAAGTATCTTTATTTTTTAATTCATCAAATACTTTTTCTTTCTGAAGATCGTTGTTGCGTCCTCCTTGGAAACAGATCAAACGTACGGCTCCAGTAGATGGAGTAACATTGGCTACTACAGAACCTTTCTTTGGATCTTTTGCTTCCTTTGCTCCCATCATCACACCGACAGCTCCGTCTTCTTCTCCTTGTGCCAGTTTTGCTTTGACCGCATAATTATCTTCTTTTTTGATGTTTGTGATACCGATATTATCACCAGCTCCTGATAACTGGATCTTATCATTGTCTACTTTTCCATTCCCTGTAAATGTCCAATCTATCGCCTGCTGCTGTAATTGTGCTGCATTTACAGTTACATGATTGTATGCTGTTACTGGCGCGATAGAAGTGACACTGACTACACTTGCCATCATTATCGCTACTAATCTTGGGCTAACTTTCCTCATATTTTTTCCCTTTCTTTGTAGAAAAAAGGGGCTGTCGCATTAATGATTAAATAAATCATAGATGCGGCAGCATCTT
>ENA-OOZX01000396-OOZX01000396.1-human-gut-metagenome-genome-assembly--contig:-NODE-396-length-40797-cov-9.168229_pt1 | contig 40797 bp, 53 predicted proteins | sample MGYA00241048_ERZ501412 | MGnify/ENA primary metagenome ERZ501412 (study PRJEB25962, sample SAMEA2042518) | human gut metagenome | biome: human gut; feature: human-associated habitat; material: faeces... | reverse complement strand
ACTTCTATCTACTAATATTGGTGGTGGAGCATTTGAAACAGATACTACTAAAGTACGTGTTATTGACCGCTTTGATGTTGTATCAACTGACACAGAAGCGTTTGTGCCAGCGTCATTCAAAGCAATTGCTGATCAAAAAGCAAATCTTTCAACTGCTGGAGCTTAATGGAGGTAAGCTATGAGTGTATCAAAGGAAATTATCATGCAGACCCTCAATCTGGATGAGACAGACGACACTGCACTCATTCCAGCTTATATTGAATCAGCTCAACAGTATATTATCAATGCTGTAGGTAGTGACCCAAAATTCTATGAACTTGAAAATGTAAAATATCTATTTGATACAGCAGTAATAGCTCTAACAAGTACATATTTTACTTATAGAGTTGCTTTAAACGAAACGCTAACTTATCCTATCAATCTTACTTTGAATAGCATAATTGGACAATTAAGAGGATTGTATGCAACGTATAGTGATGGAGGAGTGAATAATGCGTAAAGTTAAATATTTACCCTCTGATTTCAGATATAAAGCTGATTTTGGCACATATCAAAGTACACCCAATAAATTCACTGGTGTGAGCGTACCAAAATTTGTTAAACAGTTTACATTGCATTACAAACCACACATACGCACACTCAATCAAGAGTACCTAGCTCAACAGAATGGCGAAGATGATACAAGGGTTATTGTTATTCGTCATAACTCAAAAGTGATTGAAGGTCAAGTTGTCGTTTTAAATGGAACTCAATATGATATTATTCGTGCTAGCTCAAACGAAAACTTTGGGATTAATCGCTACGACTTCCTAACTTTGAGAAAGAGAAAGAAAGTCGGGTGATGGCTTACGGTAGGACTTGACGAAGCGCTAGATGAATGGCTTAAAACAGTAGCTAGCATTGGCAATTTGACGCCAGCGGAACAAGTTAAAATCACAAATGCTGGCGCAAAGGTTTTTAAAAAAGAGTTAGAAGAAGTAACTCGTGAAAAACACTATTCAAGAAAGAAAAATCCGAAGTTTGGACACATGGCAGACGGTTTAGCTATCCAATCCACGAATGCCGATGGAAGAAAAAATGGTGTGTCGACAGTAGGCTGGAAAAATAACTACCACGCCCAGAATGCTAGACGTTTGAATGATGGCACAAAAAAATATCGTGCTGATCATTTCGTTACCAATGTCCAAAACGATAGCACTGTTCAAAAGAAAGTGTTATTGGTAGAAAAAGAGGAATACGAAAAACTCATTAGAAGAAAAGGAGGGATGTGATTAAGTGTTAGCAACCGTAAAACTAAAAGAGTTGATTGATGGCAAAGGATTTGGTGAAATAAACGAAGTATATGCAAACAACTTGCCTAGAGAACTCGAAGAAAATACCGATAAGACAATCGTGCTGCTCACTGAAAGCAATCCATCCATTGATTTGAGTGGTAATAATACCTTTTTCGGCAAAACAGAAAGAGTAGAGATACAGATTTTCTACAAGGCTGATATTGATTTTGATATTGAAGCCTTTGAAACGGAATTGCTAAAATTCCTAACATCTGAACACTATTCAATAATAGATATGAGAGAACATAGCATAGACCCCGATACTTTACAACTCACGGCGGTCTTTTTTGTTGCTCTTGATAAATTAATTTAAAAAAAGGAGAAAATTAATATATGGCAATCGTAGGTTTAAAAATGGTTAAACTTGCTCTGGTTGACCCAGATACTCAACAACTCATTAAAGGCGATAGCGGACTATCAACAGACGGCGTAATCGCAATTGATTCTAAAATGCTTGGTACACGTACAGCAAACATATCAAACTTGGAAGGTCAAGCGACTAAAATTCCCGGAAACAACTCAGTACAAGGTGTTATCATTGCTCCCGGTTCACCAACAGTTGCATTCGACTTCAATAACCTTGACTTTGTAATTAAACAAAAAATTCTTGGATATAAAGGCGATGGGAAAGGTGGATACGTCAAACAGGATGACAAACCACATGTAGCGGTATTGATTGAATCTGAAACTCTTGACCGCAAGAACTCAGTATTCTTTGGATTTGCTAATGGTATTATGCAAGAACCAACTCAAAACGTTGCTACAGATACTGATACTGCTCAAACTCGTCAAGATGACCACGTTACATATAATGCTTTGTCTGCAATTGCATTTAACAATGAGCCATTCAAGAAATACTATACTGGTGACTCTGCATTTGATAAAGTAAATATGTACAAAGAAGTATTTGGTGGTTACGTACTCGCTGGAAATGTTAAATAATTAGCTAGAGGTCAGGCTTATGGCCTGGCCTCTATTTTTTTTAAGAAGGAGAAAAAAATAAATGGAAATTAGAACTATTAAAATCCCAGAAATCAGTAAAAAATCATTTGAAGTATTTACAAGTAACCGAAATGTTTTACGTATGCATGAATATCAACTTGCTGTACTTAAAATCAGCGATACTATTGAGGGAAGCGACACACAAGAGCAAGCACAAGCTAGTTTCACAATTCTCAAAGAAATGCTTGGTTTCATCCGTGCCATTCTCAATTTGGACGATGAAGCTTATGACAAATTGCTTGATTTGGACAACCAACGTACACAAGAGATTGCCGAAAAATTGGTTGGTTATATGTACGGATTAACAGATGAACAACTTGAAAATTCCACTGGTGAAGTTGACCCAAAAGAATAAAGTCAAAAGGTGAACAGATTTTCGATTTAGAAAATCGCATCGAAGATTTAAAAATTGTTGCTAAAAAATCAATTCAAGATTTTGGGTGGACGCTAGATCAATATTATGACACTGACTATTATGAGCTAATGAAAATTTTAAATGCTAAAGAGGAAGAAGATAGAGTTGTTGACCCAACCACATTACTCTAATTTTTAAAAGAAAGGAGGAAATAATATATGGCAAAAGTACAAGCTACCATGTCTACTGAAATCGCCTTAGACACGCTACAAGCGGCTAACTCGATTAAACGTTTAACTCAGTTAGTCAATAGTTCTACTAACGCTTGGAAGGCTCAAGAAAGTCAGATGCGTAGTGCTGGGGACTACTTAGGTGCTGCACAAGCCAAATATGACGGTTTGGGTAATTCTATCCAAAATCAACAACAAAAAATTGAGAAACTGAAACAAGAACAGTCTCAGCTCAAAGGGACTACTGCTGAAACTGCTGAACAATTCCTTAAATACCAGCAACAGATTGACCAAGCTACTACACGCTTGGCATCGTTGGAAAGCCAACAGAAAAAAGCCAAGCAAAGCCTTGATTATCATAAGTCTGGTTTAGCAGATCTTCAAAAGGAATATAAGGCCCAAAACGAGGCTTCTGATACCTACATCAAGCGTTTAAAGGCTGAGGGCAAGGAAGATGAAGCGAGACAAGAACAGCTCAAGCAATACAAGGGAGCAATTGCTAATTTAAACAAGCAGTATGAAAAACAAAAAGAAATGCTTGAGCGTATTGCTAAACAATCAGGGAAAACTAGCGATGAATACCGCAAACAAAAGCAACGCTTAGACGAGACAGCGACAAGCATGGCTCGTGCTCGCAATACTGCTGAAAAATTAAATAATGAGATTAAACAAATTCAACATTCAAGAACGATTGTTGGTCGTTTAAAAAATAGTTTTGAACATTTAGGGAATGAAATTGATAAGACTGAAACAAAAACATCACGGCTAAAAGGTCTATTTGGTGCTACGTTTGCCGCTAATTTAGTCAGCAACACTTTCCTAGGTACTTTGGGATCTATCAAAGGAAAGTTTGATGAACTAATCAGCTCAGGTGGAGAGTACGTCAAATACCAACAAACAATGAATGCCACTTGGCTTACTTTGACGGGTAATGCTGAAGAAGGTAAGAAGATGGTTGATATGACCAACCAGATGGCGCAGGCAGCGGCTAACTCGACTGAAATGGTTGACAGCATGAACCAAAAATTCTATGCCGTTACTCATAATACCGAGTTAACCAAACAACAAACGCAAGCTATCTTGACATTGCAAGATGCGTTTGGTCAGACTGATGCAGCTGTTGAGAATTTCTCTACTCAATGGGCTCAAATGATTGCCAATGGTAAAGTCCAAGGGCAAGACATGATGTCAATCATCAATGTCTTCCCAGAAATGAAGAATCAACTTAAAGAGGTAGCTGCACAAGAGCTTGGGATTGCTGACATGACCCAAGATAAATATGCTGAATTGCAACATGATGGCAAGATTACTGCTGAAATGGCTCAAAAAGCCTTGTTTGAGTTGCAAGACAAGTATAAAGATGCTACAGCTAACTTCTCAACTACAATCGGTGGTCTTGAAAGAACTATCAAATCTCGTATGCCAGCGGTAGTTGCTGCTTTCCGTGATCCGATTGATAAAATGAAAAACCCATTCTTACAACAGATTGGGAATTGGGTTGCTGACCCTAATACTGAAACTAAATTTAAAGAATTAGGGGAACATGTTTCTAAAGGTTTAAGCACTATCATGGATGCCTTTTCTAAAGTGTTTAACCTTGGTGATGGTACAGATAAACTTAATGGCTTAATGGACGGTCTTAATAAGTTTGTCGATAATCTGAGTAAGAGTATTGCTAACAACGTCCCTAAAATTGTAGCTTTCTTTAAAGAAGTTAAAGATAGCCTTAAGGCAACGTGGAGCATCGGTAATGATTTTGGTGCTGGTATTTGGGAAGTTGCCATCGACATGATTAAAGGTGTCGCTGGTGCTTTTAACCTAATGACTGGTAACGGTAAGAAGGCTAAAGGGCCAGTTACATCTCTATCAACGGCTTTAGGAAGTATTGCGCAGCATAAAACAGCTATTAAAGAAGTCGGTGCTATGTTTGTTGCTTATTTTGTAAGCTCTAAAATTGCTAGCGGGATTACAAATGTCGTCAAAGGTATTAGAGCGTGGAAAAAAGCTACAGAAGGTATGACGATTGCTCAAAAGTTAATGAACCTAGCCATGGCTTCTAATCCAATTGGTTTGATAGTGACTGGGGTTACTATGGCTATCACTGCTTTAGTGATGCTTTACAAACACAATAAGAAATTCAAAGCCTTTGTAGACGGCATGTTCAATGCTGCTAAAAAAGCCTTTGATAAAATCTTCAAAGTTACCAAAGAAATCTTTGGTAAGATAATTGATTTCTTTAAAAAGGACTGGAAACAAGTCCTTTTATTTATTGCAAATCCTGTTGCTGGGGCTTTCTCCTTAATTTACAAACACAATAAGAAATTCAAGAAATTTGTCGATAACACCGTTGGTCATGTAAAAACTATGGCTAAAGGCTTTGCAAAACACATGAGCGACATTGGTAAGGACTGGGGCAAAAAGTGGGATGGTATAAAGGAATTCGCATCTAAAACGTGGGGAGGGATCCATAAAAATTCTACGGAAGCCATGAATGTCCTTGGCAAAGATATCAACAATCACCACAAAGATATCGCTAAGAATTGGTCAGACGGTTGGGAAAACTCTAAAACATTCCTATCGAAAAAGTGGGATGAAATAGGAGCTTTAACACAAGACAAGTTCGGAGTTAACATTACCAAAGTGATTACTGACACGCTCAAATCCATTGGAGATTTCTTCAAAAATACTTGGGATGGAATTTCAAAAGGTTTTGGCGACATGTGGAATGGAATGAAGAAACTTGCTCAGGATGGTATTAATGCAGTTATCAAATTACCAAACGACGGTATCGATGGTATCAATAAACTGATTTCCGATTTTGGTGGTAGCAAAAATGCTATTTCTAAAATTCCTGAAGTTAAGTTTGCTAATGGTACAGGTATTTTTAACTCATTTAGAAATCCAATTACCGAGCCTACACTTGCCACACTAAACGATGGTAATGACAGCCCAGAAACAAACAACCAAGAAATGGTTATCTTGCCTAATGGTAAAACATTCTTGCCAAAAGGTCGAAACGTTGAATATCTATTGCCAGCAGGGTCTGAAGTAATTAACGCTAGTGAATTAGCTATGATTATGGGTATTAAGCAAGGAGCTTATGCTAAAGGCACTGGTTTCTGGTCTAAGATATGGAATACAACTACTAATGTAGCTGGTTCAGTTTGGGATGCCATGAAGGATGGTGTCGATAAATTCAGGAAAATGATTGAGTTTATCGGAGACGCAATTAAAGACCCAGTAGGAACACTCTCTAAGAAATTCAGTCCTAACTCTGATAAGTTAGACGGTATGTTTAGCCATCTTGGTAATGCACTATATAAGAAACCAGTCCAAGAAGCAAAAAACTGGTGGAAAGAGCTATGGTCAATGGCTAATACCTCAATGGACGAAGGTACTGTGGCAATTGGTGCTAAAGGTGATGACTACCGTTTTAAAGATAAAGCGAAAGACGCTGGAGCAGACCCTTGGGGTTACTACTTCCGTGAATGTGTATCGTTCGTAGCTAGTCGTTTAGCAAATCTAGGTGTTAATCAGAGTTTGTTTAGTCATCTAGGGGATGGTAACCAATGGATTCGTGCTAGAGTGCCACATTTGAGTAGACCAAAACCGGGAACTGTGGCTGTCTATAATGGTGGTCCAGTTTCAAGTAACCACGTTGACTTTGTAACTGCTGTACACGGTAATACCTATGATGGTGAAGAATACAACTTCCTTGGTGATGGTAAGTATCATCAATACACAGGACGTCACATCAGAAATGCTGCTACATTCCTTGATTTTGGTATTCGAGATTTTGGAAGCAGTGGAGATGATGGAAAACCTCTAAAAGACCGCAACAATCCACTTCAAACTTTGATTAAACGCCAAGTTGGGGGTATGTTCGATTGGATTAAGAAAACTCTTGGTCCATTGCTCAACCCAGCAAGTGGGGGTGAAGATCACCCACAAGGAGCAGGAGCTGCTCGTTGGCGTAACTCTGTAATTAAAGCGTTGAAAGCTAACGGTATAGAGCCAACCGATTTCCGTGTGTCTAAGATTTTAGCGACTATACAGAAGGAATCTGGAGGTAACCCTAACGCACAAAATAACTGGGATATTAATGCAAGAATGGGCGACCCATCAATTGGATTGATGCAAACTATTGGTCGTACATTTAATGCATACAAGCACCCAGGTCACAATAATATCCGCAACGGATATGATAATTTGCTTGCTGCAATCAACTACATCAAGCATCGTTATGGAACATCAGATTCGGCATTTAACTATGTTGCAACTCACGGCTATGCTAATGGTGGTTTAGTCCGCAAGAACGGTGTTTATGAATTGGCTGAGGGTGATATGCCAGAATACGTTATTCCTACGGATATTGCTAAAAGAGGCAGAGCATGGCAATTGCTTACTGAAGCAGTAGCACATTTTGCTGGCGATACACAACAAGGAAACATCGATAACACATCAAACCATCAGCGTGTTTCTATATTAGAAGACAAGCTAGATGTTATGATTGGTTTGTTGAGTCAGTTAGTAACGAATGAATCTAAGCCAATCGAGATTAAAAACATCATCGATGGTACAAGCGTATCAAACGGTTTAGCACCGTTTATGACGAAAGCAACGAACGATTATGAGCGCAGACAAGCGTTGTTAGGAGGTAGCATAATTTGATAGGAATGTCAGTTATTTTTGACGATAAAGACCTAACCGAATTATTTAATGATGAACAAGGTCTTGCCGTTCCAGTTGATGTTGTGAGAAACATAGCATCCAACTTTAATAACAACTATCAAGATAAAGGACAAAAACGCTATGGTCAGCAATTTCTGTATAATACCTTATCGGTTAAGCAGATTCAAGTAACGTTTACTCTTGTTGGTAGTTATGATTACTTTAATAGCATAGCTGAAAATATGGGTGGATATCTCAACGTAGATAAACCGAAAACATTGATTTTTGGTGACGAACCCAACAAAGTTTGGGAAGCTATTCCATCTGGTCAAGTGTCCTTAACTGTAGATAAGAACACCGCACCAATTACAGCAAGGATAACGGTTACATTTGATGTTCCAAAAAGCTCTTGCGAAAATAAGGCACAAGCTCTAGTAAGTAGTGATGGTGAAACGAAGTACGGAAGTATTAAGAAAATATCTACAGGTCACTACAAAGCTACGCTAAAGAATTTTGGTACAGCTGAAACTTACCCAGATATTAAATTGAAATTTAATTCTGATAATGGATGGGTCGGTATTGTAAAAAGTGCTATTGAAAGCTACGAGATTGGTAATCCAAAAGAATGGGATACACAAACGGTCAAGAAATCAGAGGTACTATTTGATTATGCTTCATCAAACGGAGAGCACAGAATCCCTAATGGATTAGCTCAAGGGTTGAAAAACGTTGGTATATCAAACGATATAAACGATAACAGACCAAACGGAACTCTTTACATTGACAATGCTTGGGGTCGTCCTCACATTGCATTACAGAGTGGTCAGACAGCATCAGTTACATTTGACATCCCAAGAGACTCTAATGGTGAAAAAGGTGCTTTGTACGAATATTTTTGGTGGAGACAAATTTTTTGGCTTGGTTCTGCAAGTCAAATGGGTTATTTTAAAATTTGTGTCACAGACGCAAGTGGCACATTCTTGTATGGTGTCGAAACATTTAAGCGTTACAATGGTTTGCGATGTGAATATAACTTTTTAGGCAGTAATGGTAGGGGAGGTTATCGTATTATCGATAGGAAGTATTTTCAAGGTACACATATCGAGCAACATAACCCATTTAATGAACCAAGGGGTTGGTCAGATATAATGCGGTTTGATGATGTCGTCCAGTTCTATTGGTGGGGTTCTTATCCTAGATATTCTATTCCTGAAATAAAGGGTAAAAAATCAGATAAAATCCATGTTATCTTTGGAAAGGTTGGGAATGCTCCTCTTGTAACACATATGTATTTGGATGATTTTATTTATCGAAAAGACCACGTTACCAAAGAGGAAGACATCCCTAATCGTTTTCACATGGGTTCTATCCTTGAAGTAGATATGTCAAAAGGCAAAACCCTCATCGATAACTTGCCAGCTAATGATGAGTTAACATACTTATCTGAGCCATTTAGCATTGGAACTGGTGAAACAGAAATCGATATCTATACTAATAGTTGGATAAAAAATGACCCAACAATTGAAATTAGTTGGAAGGAGCGTTTTGTTTAATGCAGATTTGGATTCATGACAGAAGCATGCGCAAAGTGTGTGCATTGAATAATGAAATCCCCGGAATGTTACCTTATTCGAATAGTCAATGGCACCCTTACCTTGAATACTCAACAAGTACATTTGATTTCACAATTCCTAAAATCGTAAATGGTAAGTTACACGATGATATCAAATATATCAATGACCAGATGTACGTGTCATTTTACTACGACAATTCCTACCACGTTTTTTATGTTTCTCAACTCGTTGAAAATGATTTTAATTTTCAAGTGACTTGTAATAATACTAACTTGGAACTAGCAGCAGAAATCTCTCGTCCGTTAGCCAGTGTTGATGGCCCTAAAACCATTGAGTGGTATCTTCAAAACCTTGATTTACTTGGTTTTGCTGGTCTTGAAATTGGTTTCAATGAGATTCCTGATAGAACAAGAACTATCACGTTTGAATCACAAAATGGCACTAAACTAGAACAGCTTCATAGCTTGATGAACCAGTTTGATGCTGAGTTTGTTTTTCGTACCGATTTAAACCGAGATGGCACTTTGAAAAAGTTTGTCATTGACATCTACCAACGTCCTGACGAAAACCATCACGGTATTGGAAAGGTTCGAGGAGATGTAACTCTTTACTATCAAACTGGATTGAAAGGTGTTCAAATATCTAGTGATAAGACTCAACTATTTAACGCTGGGTATTTCGTTGGAAAAGACGGACTAACACTAGGAAGCGTTGTGTTTGAGGAAAAGAATGAGTTAGGACAAGTAGAGTTCTACTCATTTAAAGACAGTCCAATGGTTTACGCACCTTTATCAGCAGATAAATATCCATCTGCAATGGGTGGTGCTAATGAAATAGATAGATGGACACGCAAGGACTTTCAAACAGAGTATGCAGACATCAATTCCCTCAAGGCTTATGCCTTGCGTACTATTAAGCAATATGCTTATCCTCTAATGACATATACCGTAAGTGTTCAATCTAGTTTCTTGGAAAACTACAATGACATCAATCTAGGTGATACGGTTAAGATTATTAATAATAATTTTATAGATGGTCTAGCACTTGAAGCTCGAGTTTCTGAAATGGTTATCAGCTTCGATATGCCACAAAATAATTCGGTCGTTTTTACTAATTTCAGAAAGTTGGATAATAAACCGTCTAGCGAATTACAACAACGTATCGATGAGATTGTTTCTAAGTCACTGCCATATCATGTTGAGATAAGGACAACGAACGGTACAGCGTTTAAAAATGGTGTTGGTCGTTCTACTGTTAAGCCAGTTTTGAAACAAGGCGATAAAATTGTTGATGCAACCTATCGATTTGTGATCGACGGTACTATTAAATATTCTGGTATGACTTACGATATGGTAGCGTCGGATATTACAGAACCAACAACATTGACGGTTGCTGCTTGGGTTGATGATAAAGAAGTAGCTTCAGAAGAAGTTACTTTTTTTAATGTATCAGACGGGAAACATGGCGAAAAAGGAGACATCGGTCCTAAGGGAGCTGACGGAAGAACACAGTACACCCACATAGCTTATGCAAATAGTGCTGACGGTAAGAAAGATTTTTCAACATCTGACTCAAATCGTGAATACATCGGTATATACGTTGATTTTGAAGAATCTGACAGCGTAGACCCATCAAAATATAACTGGACGCTCGTAAAGGGTGCTGACGGTACTCAAGGCGTACCTGGTCCTAAAGGTGCTGACGGACAAACGCCATATTTCCATACAGCATGGTCTTACAGTGCAGATGGTAAGGATAGATTCACTACAATTTATCCTAATTTGAATTTGCTGGATGGTACAAGAGATTTTAGTGGTAATTGGGTTGGAGCATTAGAAGGTGGATCTGACGGAACTTATAAAGGTCTAATTGTTCAAAAACGAATATATCAATGGTGGAGTTTATATAAAGAATTTACTATCCCTAAAGATGGAATATATACTTTCTCAGCATACGTTAAAAGTTCAGGAGACAATGCGAATGTATGTTCATATTTAGCTATAAATGGTAGAGACGCTAGTTACCTCATGCCTAGATGGGTCTTAGGAAATAATTTCGACTGGTTTAGAGATAGTTTCTCTGTATCTTTGAAAAAAGGAGACATTGTATATGCTAATTATTATATGGGAGGTAATGCTAAGGATTCAGCTTTATGGACTGCCGGTCATAAATGGGAAGAAGGTTCAGTAGCCACTCCTTGGATGCCTTCAACAAATGAAGTCAAAACTTCTGATTATCCAAGCTATATCGGTCAATACACAAACTATATGGAAGTAGATAGTCCTAATCCGTCCGACTATACTTGGAGTCTCATTCGAGGTAACGATGGAGCACAAGGACCACAAGGTGAACGAGGTCCACAAGGTCCAAGAGGAGACCAAGGAATACCCGGTCCTAAGGGAGCTGACGGTAAAACACATTACACCCATATTGCTTATGCCGACACTGTTTCTGGTAGTGGTTTTAGTCAAACAGATGTCAATAAACCATACATTGGAATGTACCAAGATTTCAATGAAGTTGATAGTAATAACCCTCAAGACTATCGTTGGACGAAGTGGAAAGGTAGTGATGGTCGTGATGGCATTCCTGGAAAAGCTGGAGCAGACGGACGGACTCCTTACGTACACTTTGCTTATGCAGACAGTGCTGATGGACGAGATGGTTTTAGTCTTACTCAGACTGGAAGTAAACGATATATAGGTGTACTTACCAACTTCTTCAAAGAAGACAGCACAAATCCAGCAGATTATACATGGAATGATACTGCTGGAAGTATTTCGGTTGGCGGTCGGAACTTACTTGTAAAAACCAATCAAGGTATTACTAATTGGGATTGGACGATGTCGAATGGTGACAAGAGCGTTGAAGAAGTCAATATCGATGGTATTCGTGCTGTTAAATTAACCAAAGGTACAAAAACAGCAAATACTGGTGGGAACTACATTCAATATCAAGGTTTGTTGCGTAAACTCATACGACCAAACACACAGTACACTCTTTCGTTTGATGTAAAACCAAGTGTTGATGTAAGTTTTTCAGCAACGCTAATAAGAGGCAACTACCAAGCTGAATTGACTGATACTGTCCTTATGAATAAAGCTTTGGCAAATCAATGGACTAAAGTATCATGTGTTCTGACAAGTAAAGAAACGTTATCAGGTGATTTAAATCAAGTTGTCTACTTGGCAGGTATGCCAACAACAAACGGTAATTGGTTAATAATCAAGAATATCAAGCTAGAAGAAGGTAATATACCTACTCCATGGACACCAGCCATCGAGGACATACAAGAAGAGATTGATTCCAAAGCCGATGATGTCCTTACGCAAGCACAACTCAACAAGCTGAATGAAATGAATTCTATTGTTAAAGCTGAACTTGCTGCTAAAGCCTCACTTGATACACTTGACCAATGGAAGCAAGCCTATCAAGATTTCGTTAACGCAAACAATGCCAATCGTGCACAAGCTGAAAAAGATTTAGCTGATGCAAGTGCTCGTGTAACCAAACTAGAAAACGACTTAAATGATATGTCAGAACGTTGGAATTTCATCGATAGCTACATGACTGCATCAAACGAGGGTCTTGTTGTTGGTAAAACTGATAATTCTAGCTCTATGCTGTTTAGTCCAAACGGTCGTATCTCAATGTTCTCAGCTGGACATGAGGTAATGTATATCTCACAAGGTGTCATTCACATCGAGAATGGTATTTTCTCGAAAACTATTCAAATTGGACGTTATCGTGAAGAACAAGATATTATTAACCCTGACAGAAATGTCATTCGTTATGTAGGAGGTAGTTAATCATGGCGGAATTTTGGTCAAATAACGACCGTGGATATCGTATCCGTCTTTGGGTCGACCAGGTTGGTCAAGATATCCAAAACAATACAAGTCAAGTTAGGTTACGATTAGCATTTTTAAATACGACAACTACGTTTGCTCAATATCAATGTAGTGCTTATGTCGAATTTAACGGTCAACGATTGAATTGGTCTGGTTCACCTAGCGTTCTAAGTTGGTATCAAACAGTCCAATTAATAGATCAAACAGTTACTATTAATCACTCAGATGATGGTTCTTGCTCATTTGGAGTAAATGCTCACTTTAATGGTTCTGGTGGTTGGAGTCCCGGAAATCTAGACATTGGGAATCAACAAATAACGCTGACAACTATTCCAAGGGGTAGTTCGGTGAGAGTGTCTGATGGATTTATTGGTAATCAAGTAGACATTTCTATTGATAGAAAAATAGGTGATGCTACACATACACTACGCTACGCTTGGGGAAACAAACAAGGTAAAATTGCCGACAATGTTGGAACGTTGTATAAATGGACAATACCAGAAAATTTCGCTAACGATATACCAAATTCAACAAGTGGACGGGGTACTATATATGTAGATACTTATATTAATGGAAATTTCATTCAAACGCAGTCAACAACACTGACAGCAAGTGTTATCACAAACAACCTAAAACCATCATTCACGGGATTCACTTTGACAGATGCCAATGCTACATCTCAAAGGATGATCCCAGAACAGAAATATTTTGTATCCATCATGTCGCTTGTGAAAATTGTTTTCAATGGAGCAAAAGCCAAGAGCGGAGCTACCATAGTTGGTTACTACGCTGAAATCGTTGGTGCTAACAACTCTGTTTCAACTAATGGCGGGGTGTTCCGTGAGGTTTCTGTTAACCAAGATACTCAAATGACTTTGAGAGGTAGAGTTCAAGACTCTCGTGGAATCTGGTCTGATTGGATAGAGACGAAAATAACGTTTCTATTCTATTTCAGCCCAGCACTTAAATTTGAGGTGAAGAGAAGTGATAAGAAGTTAGATGTACTAGTTATTAAGAGGTTCGCTAAAATTGCACCATTGACGGTTAACGGCGTGCAGAAAAACACAATGAAGCTAACTTTTACTACACGAAAAATCAATTCTGATAACGAAGTTCCAGATAATGGACAAGCCGGTGGAAGTTGGTCACAGGTTTCTGAATTTAACGCATCTGATGCTCCCCTTGGCAATAGTTATCCAGCTGATACATCTTATATAGTTACAGGTAAATTAGAAGATGAGTTTACAAGCGCTTCATTCCAAGTTACTGTTCCAACCGATGAAGTTATTATGACCTATGACCGACAAGGCGTTGGGATTGGTAAATATCGGGAACGTGGAGCGCTTGACGTCGATGGTGATATTTATGCTAATGATAGCCAGATTCAACAATATCAGCTAACTACCAATAACGGATCACCGAAGTGGCTTAGTGATGCAAACAAACTTGACGAACCTGGTCAATACTATCTTTTTACAGCCGCACCTGGAAATCCTGTTGGGAATTTGGGGTACTTATTCCATTACAGTTGTAATGGTAAGAACACTGACGGAAATAAAGAAGCTATTCAGACTTTTTGGAGCAATGATGGTCGGTTGTTTTTCAGGCATCACCGATGGTCAAGAATCATTGATGATTGGGAGCCTTGGAAAGAGTTTGCTAGGAATGATAATACAAATCTCATCAATACTGGATGGCAATATGCAGGCGTTGAAGGTAGTTTCTATAAACGAGTCGGAGATGTGTTGACCGTTAAATATAATTTTAGAGGCACGGGTAGAGATTTTGTCTTGGCTAGTGTGCCTCAAGAAGTTTTTAAAGCACCACAAAGTTATATGTTTACAATCACAGGTTGGACTATTTTTGCCGATAACCAATCTCAGGTACAGGTCAATGAAGGTGATAACAATTTTGTTGTTTTGCAATCAAGAAAAGATGTAGCATATCTAGGTCAACTAACAATTATGTTATAAAAAGAAAGGAAAAAATTATGAAATTTGAATATGATTCAAAATCTAAAGAATACGATGCAAGCGGAGCGGCATATGCTACAAAAGTAGTTTTGAAAAATAGCGAAGGAGCTTACGTTCCCGTATTTTTGCCAGTCGAAAAAATCGACTTATCAAACACTGATTTGTTAAAAGAAGCACTAGAGGTGATTTACCAAGAAAACTTCCCTCAACGTGCTGAAAACGAGAAATTTAACAAAATTGAAGAACAAATTAAGAAACATCAAGATTTATCAAAAGCAGCACAAGTAACGTTGATGGATATCGTTGATAAACTTTACGAGAAAAAAGTGTTGACTGATGACGACTTGACTGATGATAAAGAGAAAGGATAAAAAGATATGTTTGCTAAACTATTCGCCATCAATATTGTTAATGATAACTACACATTTAAACGAGTCCCAAAAGTATTAAAACCAAAAGTAAAAGAACTAATCGCCGCTATGGTTAATGACGACGAACTCTTGGCAAAACTTACACAAGAGTAGTTAAGGAGCGTGCAATGCAGAAACCAGATGGCTTATATGAAGTTTTAAACATCGTTCGAGTTTTCTACGAGCATGGCATTGACGAGCATCTCTCGGTATGCTTACTGATTGAAATGATTGGAAGCGATATTGTTTTAGGCGTTTCAAGGGCGTGGGCTTTTCACGAGCTTTCAAGCTTTAAATTTAGAAAAGGGCTTGTTAGTCATTTAGCTACAGCGCTTTTTGTTATAATTTTTTATCCGTTTGCGATTTTCATGCACTTAGGAAGCGTGATAGACACTTTCATATATGCCATGATGGCTGCATACGGTTCAAGTATATTGGCTAACCTGTCATCTTTGGGAGTTAAATTCCCTTACATAGACAGGTATATTCGATTAAACATCGATAAAGAAAAATTCATCCTATTAGATGAAGAAGAGGAAGAAGAAAATGATTAATTTTAAATTGCGTTTACAAAACAAAGCTACTCTAGTAGCTCTCATTTCAGCAGTGTTCCTTATGTTGCAACAGTTTGGGCTTCATGTCCCAAACAACATCCAAGAGGGTATTAATACCCTTGTCGGAATCTTGGTTATTCTTGGAATTATTACCGATCCAACAACTAAGGGGATTGCTGACAGTGAACGAGCATTGAGTTATATTCAACCACTAGATGACAAGGAGGTATACTAAAATGAATGTCCCACAATCTCTTGTTAATTGGTTTGTCAATCATCGCAATCTGCTTACCTACTCGATGTATGGCTCACGTAATGGATCAGACGGAACAGCCGACTGCTCTGGTTCTATGTCACAAGCCTTAAAAGAGGCAGGCATTCCTATCCAAGGGCTACCATCTACTGTCACACTTGGTCAACAACTTGCTAAAAATGGCTTCTATCGTATAAGTCGTAATGAAGACTGGAATGCTGAAACTGGTGATATCGTATTGATGTCGTGGGGCGCAGACATGGCTAGCTCTGGGGGAGCTGGTGGACACGTTGGTGTAATGATGGATAGCGTAAACTTTATTTCTTGTGACTACTCAACTCAAGGAGCAGCAGGGCAAGCTATCAATACGTATCCGTGGAATGATTACTATGAAGCTAATAAGCCTGCATATATCGAGGTTTGGCGCTATTCTGAATCAGCACCACAAACCAAAAACCAAGCGAATACAGCAGTAACTCCACAACAAAAGGCTTACTATGAAGCCAATGAAGTCAAATACGTTAACGGCATTTGGCAGATTAAATGTGATTATTTAAGCCCAATTGGGTTTGATTATTTGGAAAACGGAATCCCGGTTACAATGGTTAACTGGGTTGATAAAGATGGAAACGACCTTCCAGATGGAGCAGACCAAGATTTTAAAGCTGGAATGTACTTTTCATTCTCTAGTGATGAAACCAACATTGTAGACACTGGCAACGGTGGATACTACGGCGGATATTATTGGCGACTGTTCGAGTTTGGACAATTCGGTCCAGTATGGCTATCTTGTTGGAATAAGGACGACTTGGTAAACTATTACCAATAGACCACGAAAACTAAAAAAATAAAAAGGAGTATATCACCTCCCCTAAGACTGCAATAGGGATATCATGGCAGTAGTGGTCGAAGCCTCAGCATTTTGCTGGGGCTTTTTTTGTGTTATAATATATCTAGGAAAGTGCCAGTAACTCTACGGGGTCTGGTGCGTTTTTATTTTTTTGTGTTATAATATACATATATCAATGGCCTCTCACGAATAAGCGCAGATACGTTCTGAGGGAGGTTTTTTTGTTTGCTTTATTTTGATAGAAATGCTACTATATTAATGGACACAGTTAAAAGATGAGTCTTCGATAAACTCTCTCTCGCCCTGACTTGAATTAGTCAGGGTTTTCTTTTTTTGCAAAAAAATATAAATTTCTTTATCAAAAACGTTGACGTATGTCAACAAGTAAGATATAATGTATACATAAGATAAAGAGAGAGGTAAACAAAATGAAAAAAATTATGACAAACGCATGGAAAATCGCTAAAGAAGCAGTTAAGAAATTCGGTGGTAAAGCTATCGAATACATCTCTGAAGCTATGAAAATTGCTTGGGCTGATGCTAAAGAAGGAAACACTAGCGTAGCTAAATTCCAAGCTGTAGAAGCTAAAATGCGTAAAGCTGGAAAACATTCAATGGTGCAAGTGTTGAATTTCGCTAAAGAAGTGAAATTCAACGAAGTAATGCACAAAGTTGGTGCTTACTACGGTATCGAAGTAATCGCTGATGGTGATAGCATTGGTACTTACTACATTTCTGAAAAAGTTTGGGAAGTAGCTTAATTAAAAAAAGAAAGAAGGAAGTAAAAATGACACAAATTAAAGATGGTTGGCACATAGTTTATGACGAAAAAGTGTACGTAGAGAGCGGGAAAGTTGTCCGTGGAATAACTAAAGACAATAACAATTCTGAAATAGCTTGCTACCCTTACGAATACAACGAAGACTATGATTGCTGGATTAACATTTCTGGGAAAGTAACTCTATCAGCTTATAGATCAGGTCGTAAAAAAGGGACAAAATGTATGAAGTGAAAAAAGAAAGAAGGAAGTAAAAATGGCATACGGAAAAAGTAGATATAACTCATATAGAAAGCGCAGTTTTAACAGAAGTAATAAGCAACGTAGAGAATACGCACAAGAAATGGATAGATTAGAGAAAGCTTTCGAAAATCTTGACGGATGGTATCTATCTAGCATGAAAGATAGTGCGTACAAAGATTTCGGAAAATACGAAATTCGCTTATCAAATCATTCAGCAGACAACAAATATCATGACCTAGAAAATGGTCGTTTAATTGTTAATGTCAAAGCAAGTAAATTGAACTTCGTTGATATCATCGAGAACAAACTTGATAAAATCATTGAGAAGATTGATACTCTTGATTTAGATAAGTACAGATTCATTAATGCTACTAAATTGGAACGTGATATCAAATGCTACTATAAAGGCTATAAGACAAAGAAGGATGTAATCTAAAATGATAATAAATGTTGCACGAGTTGAAACAGTTTTAATGAACAATGCTATACCAGCTAATTATTTAGAAAGAGAAATAGGAATTAGTCGTTCAGCAATTACTAGGGTAAGAAACGGTGAGCGAAAAATAGAGAATCTGAAGCTCGAAACAATCATAAAAGTCCAGAAATGGATAGATTCGGGCAAATATACATTCTCTTATGATTATTCCGACTTGATAGAAGAGTTGGAAGAAGATATTGCAGAAGGACTAACGGATGAGTATATCTACGTTGTCAGAGGAGCATACAACGAGATTTTAGAGAAATGCCCAATCATTGACTATTACTACACTTCCGAAGAGATTGAAGAAGGAGATCTCGCAGAGAAGACCCTAACAGCTTCTGCCTTGTCTGAAATGAAACAGGACAACGAAATCTTTTAACCGTTCAAATGATCGGTTTCTTGTCCGTCTATTAGTATGTCGGTGACCACAATTCTGTCCACCTTTTTCAAAAATCTACGAAAATAAATAAAAATAAAAACTATAAAAACTTAGTAAAATTAAGTCTTTACAGCTTCATTTATTCTCAAATTTTATATATTTTCGTTGGCAGGGGACATTTTAAAGCCTTTAACCATGCGGTTTTAAAGCGTTTCGTCCACATTCTGTCCACATTTGTTTTATCTTTTCGTCGTTGCGTGATTTTTGCTCTTGCAATTGATGAGCGTAAACTTCAAGTGTGATGTTCAGATTTTCATGCCCTAAAACTTGCGATACAGAAATCAAGTCAATATCGTGGGCAATTAAATAGCTAGCGTAAGTGTGCCTTAATGAGTGGACACGTACTTCACGACCAACGATTTTACGCAATGTCTTATTAACTGCATTGTTGGATAGTGAGGGTAGTATTCTACCATCATCGGTTGGTGGCAGTTGGTCAATAAAATTTATAAATTCATCATCAAGCGGTATCTCTCGGATACTGCTTTTTGTTTTTGTGGGCATAAATCCAGTATTGTTCTTGTAGTCCCATGTTTTATTAACTGATAGCATGCCAGTATCTCGTTTGATATCATCCACTGTTAAGCCCAGGCACTCAGCAAAACGGATACCAGTTTTGGCGATGATATAGAGTGCTGCATAAGACGCATACTCTGGATGCTTGCTTGTCTCGTAGATCAATCGCTCGTATTCTTCGACCTCTAGGAATTTCGTTTCAATATCACGCCCTTTGTTCTTTGCGTTTATTTTAGCAAACTTGCAAAAGTTACGCTTGATATATCCTTCATGCACAGCCATTTCAATGCACGCCTTGACATGCACATTAAAACGCTCGACAGTATCTTGAGCATGAGTTTTAGCGTAACTATTCAGCACACGTTGGTACTCAGTGGCAGTAATAGATTTTAGCTTCTTATCGCCGAAAAATAACTCTATCTTGCGCTGACTGTTGATATATGCCTTATAAGTTATTTTTGAAACAGTTGGCTTCTTATAAACCTCGCACCACTGTTTAAAATAATCGTATAGAGTAATATCTTCATCGACATTGACGTTATCTTGTAGCTTAAGTTCCATCTCAGCAGCAGCCTTGATAGCTTCTGATTTAGTCCTGAAACCACCCTTAGTTTTCGGTTTGCGTTTACCAGTAGAATCGTAATAATTTATACGATATTCCCATCCGTTTGAGCGTTTACGGTATGATGCCATTGTTTACTCCCCCAAAAATATAGATTTACACAATAACCAAAATTCTAATAAAAGAACCCCTGCACTCATGATTGTCAAAATTTGAGAGTGTGGGGCTTTTTGTTATTTAAGACCAGAACCAGTTTTGCTATCAACTACATAAGTTCCGTTTTTTTGAACAAAGTGAATTGAAACACTAGCATAGTATGAACCATCTTCTAAATCCCAATCACAATCCATAGATGGGACTTTCGAATCAGTATCAATATCATAATCGGTATCTGTTTCAGTTTTATTTGGTTCACCGACAGTTGCTACAATCTCGTCATAAGTAGTAGTACCGTCTACAATGCTATCAAAATAAGCGTCAGTCCACTTGAATTTTGCATCAGCTTCCGATTCTTTACTAGCTTCTTCGGAAGATGACTTGCTATACTCAGCATCAATTGACGAACTAGCTTTATCGATTGCTTTGCTAGCATTATCTATAGCGCTACTATACATTGATTGAGTCACAAGTACAATGATGATTGAAGCAACAGATAAACAAGTTCCGACAATAGCAAGCACTTTTTTGTTTTTACGGTTAACAATCAACGCGATTACACCCAAAATCAGTGAGATAACAGCAATATAGAATGAAACATTGTTTAAAATAGGAACCCAAGAAATAGTTAGGGAAATTCCACCAAAAACAATCGCTAAAATACCTAAGACTTTTTTTTCGTCTTTCATAATATGAATCCTTCCATCAGCTTTTAACGTGATTCAGTTTTGCACGTAGTTTTAAATTTTGTAAATATCTACGAATTGTTTATTCAAGTTTCTATTAACTTTAAGTATTCGTTTTTCACAAAAGTCTCATCACAAATAGTGGTGAGGTTATATTTTTCCATAAAATGGACGTAGTTAAAATTATCTAGGTTTTCGTTTTTAAGCAGTTCATGGATCATATTCCTATTTGCTTGAGCCTCGTATTTCTCTCGCAGACGCTCATATTGTTTAGGGTCGTGTTCTAAGTGACCTAATTCGTGCAGTAGCACCTTTAAACGTCTTTCAGTTGGTAAATCCCTATTGATGTAAACCACACGATTAACAGGGTCTAGAAACCCATCTCGAGTCCACTGGCTAGAGCTAAATTCACAAAGAGAAACGCCGAACTGTTCAAGCAATTCACTCTCATTCATAAATTCTCACTTTTCCTTGCTATTCATGTAACCTGCAATAATACCACGGATAGCACGCTTATCATCATCAGTCAGTGGTTTTCCGTCGAACATCATGGCATTTTCTATGATGTCGTCAATGTCGGTTGAAGAGATATCTTTCGGGCTAGGTTTCACATTCAAGAATTGTTCTGTTGTTAAACCTAAAGCGCGAGCGAAATCATCAGCTTTATTCAGCGGGAACACCCGACTACCTGAAAGATATCTTGATAAAGTCGATTTTGAAATCCCAGCTTTATTTGCTAATTCTGACATTGACATGGAACTGTTGTCTAAATAGCTTTTTATTAGTGAAATAATTTCATCGTTGTTTCTCATACATTTTTTTCCTTTATTTAATAGTATAAACATTATACAACAGTTCCCAAAAATAAACAATATGTTCCCAAAAATAAACTTTTTTCATATTTTTTTTATTTTAGTGTTGACAAATGGGAACGTGTTAGATATACTATAATTGTTCTAAGGAACAAGCAATAAAAACTAAATAAACGGAGGTAATCTATGAAAGTTGATTTGCTTCGTGTGAAAGCCGAGCGGGTAGCAAAAGGTTATACTCAAGCGAAAATGGCTGAGCTAATGGGATTGGCTCGTAATCAGTACAACAAGAGAGAGAATGGAAAAATCTCATTTACCGCTGACGAACTTATCACACTTGCTGACTTACTGGGATACGGTAGGGATGAAATCGGAATTTTTTTTAAGCAAACCGTTCCCGAAATGCAACAATGAATTAAGAAAGGAAATGACGATGAATGAACTTATTAATGTAACGTTAGACAAAAATAATGAACCTATCGTTAGCGCAAGACAACTGCATAAAACATTAGAAGTCAAAACTCGCTTTAGTCAATGGGTTGAACAAAACTTCAAAATGTTCAAAGAAAATGAAGATTTCAGCTCCGTAGTTACAACTACACAGCAAAATCAATATGGAGGAACAAAAGAATTACAAGATTACGCTGTTACAATCCGCATGGCAGAACATCTAGCTATGATGTCAAAAACAAATAAAGGACATGAGGTTAGAGAATACTTCATCAAAGTTGAGAAAGACTTCAACAGTCCAGAGAAAATAATGGCGAGAGCATTGCTTATGGCTGACAAGAAAATCAATAAGCTAGAAGCTCAGATTGAAGCTGACCGACCTAAAGTGCTGTTTGCTGACGCTGTCAGTGCTAGCAAGTCATCTTGTCTAATCGGCGAACTAGCTAAAATCTTGAAACAGAATGGTATTAATATTGGTCAAAACAAGCTATTTCAGTGGCTACGCTCAAATGGATACCTAATTAGCAGACGTGGTGACTCATGGAATCAACCAACACAAAAAAGTATGCAGTTAGGTCTGTTTGAGTTGAAAAAGACAAATATTAACCACGCTGACGGACATACCACGACCAACACAACCACTAAAGTTACTGGCAAAGGTCAGCAGTATTTTATCAATAAATTTCTCAATCAAGAACGCTTAACGTTTTAGAATAGGGGTTGAAAAAGACTATGACTGACCCATTCAAACCATTGGCTGACCGATTCGATAATCTGCTGACAACTGTCATAGCAGACAAAACAAAAGCGTTTGACATAGATCAAACACTTCCACTGATTTTAACTGCTAAACAGTGCCAAGCAATGTTAGGAATCGGTAACTATACCGAATTCCTTCGGATAACCAATTTAGACTGTTTTCCAAAGATTGATAAAGGTCGTGGGAGTCAAGTTAGATATCCACGGGATGCCGTCAGAGATTGGTTCAATAACAATTGGCAAGAGATAGCATAACTAAACACTATAACCGCACCAAGGAGCTAGTGAGGTTAGGATAAGAGAAAGGAATTAAAATGTCAAATATCGAATACAAACAAATACAGACAGTTCTGGGTAATAACTGGCACGTCGTGGTCGACGACGACTGGTTGTTTTATCCATGCAGTGAAGACTTGGAAGAACTCAAAGCATTTGTAGACATCTACAAAAACGAAATTGTTAAAAAAAGATATAGTAATGAGAACTTGGGACTTGGTTTCTATATCTGTGGATATGATGGCGACGCTCAAAATCGTTTAAGCGATAAATTGAAAGATCGCGGTGTCCATGTATTTTAATAAAGAGGAGAAACAAAATGAAAATTTTTAACTGGATTTTTTCAAACAAAAAGCAAAATGAAGAAGTATATGAAATTCCAAAATGGGAATCTTACACAACTAAAGCTGAGCGATTCAACGCTGACCACGGATTGCCATTAGATCAATTAGTGGGATGATTTAAAACACTAAAAAAAGCACAGGTAATGGCCTATGCTTAATAAAACATCTTAAAAAGGAGTATACCATGAAAACATTTAAAATTACAACAATTAGGGAGGTTAGGAATTAAATATGGCAACTTTATATGAGTTAACAGGTCAGTTTCTAGAGATTTATAACATGGAAATTGACGATGAAACGAAACTCGACACACTCGAAGCGATTGACTGGACTAGTGATTATGAAAATAAGGTAGAAGGATATGTCAAAGTCATTAAGTCGCTTGAGGCAGACATTGAAGCTCGAAAAAACGAAAAGAAACGTTTAGACGGATTAAATAAGTCTGATCAATCAAAAATTGACAAACTAAAAGCAGCGCTTGCGATTAGTATGACTGAAACTGGTCAAACCAGAGTTGATACCACTCTATTTAAGATTGGTTTTCATAAATCTAAAGCGGTAGTTGTTAACGAAGAGAAACTTCCAAAGGAATATCAAATAGCGACTTATAAGCCAGACAAGAAAACACTCAAAGAGTTACTTAAATCTGGAAAGCATATTGAGGGAGCTACTCTTGAAGAAAGGAGAAACCTTAACATAAGATGAGAATTATCAGAGCAAAAGATATCCAGCGAACCAAGAATTGGCGAATACTGATTTATGGTAAGGCTGGATTAGGGAAAACGTCCCTGATAAAAAACATGCCTGGAAAAACTTTGGTGTTGTCGTTAGATAATTCTTCAAAAGTGCTAGCTGGCACTGAGAACGTGGATATCATAGATTTTGACCGTGAGCATCCAACTGAATTTATCACAGAGTTTCTAACCCAAGCAGATAACTTAATCAAAAACTATGAAAACCTTGTTATCGATAACATTTCAAGTTTTCAATCAGATTGGTTTATTGAGCAAGGTCGCAAGTCAAAGAACGGTATCAGTAATGAGCTTCAACATTACTCTCAATGGACAAATTACTTCTTAAGAGTATTGACTGTTATCTACAGCAAGCCTATCAATATTTATGTGACAGCTTGGGAAGACACCCACGAACTCAATTTAGAAACTGGTCAGATTTTAACTCAGTATGTACCACAGATTAGGGCTAGTGTACTCAACCAACTATTAGGGCTTACCGATGTCGTTGGACGTATTGTGGTTAATGCTAAAACAGGTGCACGTGGACTTATTTTGGAAGGCAGCGAAGGTACTTACGCTAAGAATCGCCTCGATAATCGAACAGCTTGCAAGATTGAAGACCTCTTTAAATTTGGTGATTTAGATGGAACTAAGGAATTACCAGAGTGACCTTGTTAATGATATCAAGCAATCAATCTTAAGAGGTAATAAGCGTATCATGGTGCAGTCACCACCTAGAAGCGGTAAAACCGTGGTGATGGCTCACATTGCCAAAGGTGCGACAGATAAAGGTAACACTATTCTGTTCTTTAGTCATCGAAAAGAAATCAATGAACAAGTAGTTAATACCTTTAAGCGTAACGGCGTTGACATGAACTTAGTAACCATTGATAGTGTTACTAAGATAGCACGAAACCTAGATAGGATACAAGAGCCTTCGATTATATTAATTGACGAAGCTCACCACGTTAAAGCTAAAACCTATCTCAAAATTATCGAATACTATTCTAACAGCATTGTTCTCATGTTTACTGGTACACCTGCCCGATTAGATGGCAGTGGGTTTGATGATATCGCAGACGACATCGTTCTTGGTAAGCCAGTAAAATGGCTACAAGACAACGGAAACATCGCACCGTTTAAATATTACGCCCCTTCTTTAATTGACACCACAAACTTAAAAAAACGTGGTGGAGAGTTTACTAAGAAATCTGTAGACGACACAATGAAACGTGTGATTTACGGTGACGTTATAAGACACTATGAGAAGTTAGCCAAAGGCAAACAAGCTATAGTATATACACATAGCGTAGAAGCTTCTGAGAGCGTTTCTAACACGTTTAACGAGCAAGGCTATACTTCTATCGCAATCAGTGGTAAAACGCCACCAGAGGTGCGAGATAGGGCAATGCAAGCCTTTAGAGACGGAAAACTTACAATAATGGTTAATTGTGAGCTATTCACTGAAGGAATTGACCTTCCAAACGTTGATGTTTGCATCATGTTAAGACCTACTCAATCGTTATCACTCTATTTACAGTTTGCCATGAGGGCTTTAAACCCAAGAGAGGGCAAAACAGCTATTATCATCGACCACGTTGGAAATGTAGATAGGCATGGACTTCCAAACGCCGACCGTGAATGGTCACTAAAAGGTGTTAATAAAACCAAGAAAAAACTTAAACTCGGTGAACCAACAACTCGGACTTGTGATGAATGTTACGCAACTTTTTGGAGTGCTGAACGTATCTGTCCGATGTGTGGTCACGAAAACAAACCGACAAAAGAAGAAGTTGAAATAATTCGAGAAATAGAACTCGAAGAAAGACGGCAAGAGGTTGCTAGTAAAGTTGAAACTTTCGTTACTAGTGACCAATGCCAAACAGTAGAAGAACTCAAAGAGTTCGCTAAACAACACGGATATAAGCCCGGTTGGGTTTATTACCAACAAAAAGAAAAAAATATATGGAGATAAAAAACTATGTTTACAATTGATTACTCACAAGCAAAAGAATTCGGATCTATCAAAGACGGTACTTACGAAGTTACTATTGATTTAGCAAAACAAGATGCTACTCAAGGAGGAGCTGACTACCTTGACATCCGTTTCCGTATTCGCAAGGACTTCCAACAAGAATTCCAAAATAACATTATTTTCTATCGTATCTTTGCTAAAAAAGAAGACGGAAAATATCCAGTAGCTTCTATCATGAACCTTGCTAAAGCCTCAGGAATTCCTGATGGTACTAAATTTAGTAGCTTGGAAGATTATCTCAACCAGTTGGAAGGAAAAGCTCTTAAAGTTACCGTTAAAAACGAAAAATCTGAGTGGCAAGGTAAAACCTACGAAAATCTAAACGTTAAACGTTTGGAAGTTACCGATATCCCACTTCCAGAAGTTAATACTGAGATTTCAGAAATTGACCTTCCATTCTAATTATGGAGATGGTTGATTACGCAATCAACTATCAACGCATGGGCTATTCTGTTATCCCTATCTCAAAGAATGGCAAAACCCCTCTTATTTCTTTCGCTGACAAACCACCAATGACTGAAAACGACATTCGGAGGGTGTGGCGAGATAATCCAGATGCTAACATTGCACTTAAAACAGATACATTCTTTGTCATTGACGTGGACATGCATGGCGATGTTGACGGTTTAACTAATTTAAGGAATTGGGAACATGCAAGACTTATACCCCCAACATTGCAAGCTATAACCCCCAGCGGTGGGAGACATATCTACTTAAAAAAAGACCCCAACCATCCTATATCGCAAAATATTGGGATGATTGAGGGAGTAGATATCAAGGCACACGTTAATAACTATATATTAGTGCCACCGTCCAATAATTCCAAAGGATACTATGAATGGGATACAGTGCATTCGCCAAAAGATGGAAGCATAACAGAAGCACCTCTTGCGTTGATAAAAGTATTGCAGAAAATGAAACCAGAACCATTAAGCTATGAAGTCTCATCGTTTGCTAGTGACTGTGTTAGAAGTACAAAAACCACAAAGTTATTCGAGAGCATCTTACTAGGTTTTGGAGACAAAGGAGGTCGAAACAACGCACTTGCCGAGTTTGTCGGTGGGCTACTCCTTAGAGGCGTTGACCCAGAAATCACTTATCATCTTGCAAAGATGGCAAACAACAACACCCAAGAGCCTTTGGGCGATAAGGAATTTGAAAGGACATTTAAGAGCATGTTAGACAAAGAGATAAGGAGGATTGGACTTGACAACGATTGATTTCGATTATTACAGAGAACAATTTGCAAGCTCTAGTCTCTCACCAGGTAAACCGAGCAGCAGAGAGGGAATTAAGAATAAGCTTAAAGCCTACCGAAACGACTGGTTTGAAAAATTCAAGGAAGAAAATCCAGATAAAAAAGAACCAAAGGCATTGCCAGAATTAGCAGTAGCTAAAGGTTTAAATAAATACACTCATGTTATTACCCTCGAAAATGGGAAAGTAGCTATATATGATCCAGAGCGTGGATACTACCAAAAAGATTACAGATATGCCTACCAGCTTATCTATGTCTTAGAACCCACATTCAATGAAACAAAATGCCGCAATGTTCTATTCTTGCTATCAAACATGAGCAGGGAATATGAATATAATAACATGTATATGGACTTTGAACCAGAGTATAGAGACGTAAGACGCTTTATACTCGTTAAGAATGGCATCTATGATAAGCGAAAGAAGAAACTGTTATCGTTTGACTATAAGTTTATTAACTTCAGTACAATTGAAACAGAATTAGTTGAGAACGCCCCTAAACCAACAATAAATGGATGGGATGTTGATAGTTGGTTGCTTGATTTAATGAGTGGTGATAGTGAGCTTGTCGAATTACTATGGCAAGTCATTGCAGCATCGCTGAATGGTAACCACTCTTATCGAAAATCAATTTGGTTGGTCGGTAACGGTAATGACGGTAAAGGTACGTTTCAACAGTTAATTAGCAATCTTGTTGGATTAAAAAACGTAGCTCCCTTGAAACTTAACCAATTTTCAGAGCGTTTCGGTCTTGCCATTATCGAAGGTAAGACAGTTATCATCGGGGATGATGTCCAAGCTGGTATATACGTAGATGAATCTTCTAATTTTAACTCAGTTGTTACTGGTGAACCTGTTTCGATTGAGAAAAAAGGAGAAAACCCCTACTTAGCACAATTTAAGAAAACAGTTATCCAGTCTACCAACGCTATGCCAGTGTTTAAAAACAAATCAAACGGGACATATCGACGTATCGTGATTATCCCATTCAAGAAAACATTTGGCATCAACGATGATAATTGGGCAATCAAAGATGATTACATCAATCGTAAAGAAGTTTTAGAGTATGTGCTCTGGAAAGCTATTAATTTAGATTTCGATAAATTCAGTGAACCAAAAGCGACACAAGAACGTATGCAAGAATTCAAGGAAGAAAATAACACAGTTTATAAATTCCTTAATGAATATTTGTCAGATGTCGTTTCCACTCGTATTCCAGTTAGATTCTTGTGGGATGTATACCGCTCATGGTGTCACGAGGGTAATCATACTATCCCTAAAAAATCTAACTTTGAAAAAGAGTTGGCACAGAATTTACCAGTTGGTTGGATAAAAGATAGACAAAAACCTCTTGATTTTTTTAACCCAACTAAAGATAAGCCAGTTTATTGGCATGATTTCAATTTTAATTGGGACGAAAACGAGGCGAAGAAAGCAGCAGTAGTGGTTATGGTTACTCAGTAACCGCAGGTTATTGCAACAAGTAACCGTAAAACCCATTGAAAATAAAGGGTTTCGGTTGCTTTAGTTACTTAGTTACTACTTTTAAATATATTTATAAATAAATAAATAAATAAATAAATATATATAGAGAGAGACTTAAAAAAACGTGTAACTAAGTAACTAAAGTGGCCAGAAACCTTGATATATAAGGGGTTTGCGGTGGTTACGAGTAAAAGTAACTGTTACTGTAATCGAGTAACAAAAGGAGAAAAAAATGGAAATTCAATACTTAGAGATTAATCAAGAACACGAACCTAATGAAAATATTAGTAATTACATCAAAGATTTTTCTGAAGCGGCAACAGTTATAGATGTGCAATGCAACGCTATTCCGGTACATTTTGAAAAGGTTGGAGAAGACTATTGGATCGATGAAGATTATGGCATTAAAGTTGTTGCGTTTATCAAATATGAAGATAACAAAGAGGCAACTCCAGAAAAGAAACAATGGTTGAAGGAATTCTTTGACAAACATCTCGATAAAGAAACAAAATTATTTATCGATGACCCTTTTGATAATTGGGTGACAAAGGGTGATGAAGTTTATGTAGATACGTTGCGTAACTGCTTATTCCAACAAGCAAGTATGGCTTATACTGATAAACAGATTGTGAGCATTTATAAAGAATGGCTACAGAATCACTAATTCAAAATCAAATTCGAGTAGGACTATCAAAAGCTGGCTATATGGTATTCAGAATTAATGTTGGTAAAGTCAGAATGGCTGATGGACGTTGGTTTGATACTGGAGCACCAAAAGGTTTTTGTGACCTGTTTGGATTTAGACCAGATGGACAGATATTTTTTATCGAAGTTAAAAATGAAAAAGGTCGATTGAGAGAAGATCAAAAGAAGTTTATGAATGCCATGAAAAAACGAGGAGCACTCGTAGGAGTGGCAAGAAGCGTTAAGGAAGCTATGGATATAGTAAATGAAAAGCAAAGTTAAAGACAAACTGGTTGGTATATATGCACCGGGACACTATGACCATACAAGTGTGCTAGAGGAGACACAAGAGTTTTCGAAGTGGTTCTGGGATAACCACGAAGACATGGAATTTATCAGCACTAAGTTAGGAATCAGCACAAATAAACTCAACAGGATACTGACACTAGAGCAGTTACCAGACGATAGATTATTGAAAGAGATGGTAGATCTATGCAAGAAAAAGAATACGCACTCTATAAAGGTGAAGACATAATTGCCATGGGAACGAAAAGCGAGATTGCTAAGCAGTTAGGAATTTCAGTGCGTTCCGTTACTTGCTATGGAACACCATCATACGCAAAAAGAACAAGTGAAAAAGATGGAAGAAGGTTAGTTAAGATATGAGATATAAAGTTATTGTTTATTACGACAATATGGAAGACGATGTAGAAATTTATGAGAATAAGGATGAAGCTATCAACAGATTGCATCATCTACGAGGTGTTAAATATAGAAATTCAAGATTATATAAAGTAGAAATGGTTGAGGTGAAATAAATGGCAATTAGAACACGAGAATTTTGGACAAGTATCTGCTATGATGAAAAAATTGATGATTTAATTAATGACTTTTTGAAAGAAAACCCAGATATTGAAATCGTTGATATTAAATATCAAACCGTATCGAGCAAAGAATATATTATCAGAACATCAGCGTTGGTGATTTATAAAGAGGATGAATAGATGAATAAATTAAGTAAAATGACAATTATTGCTGCATGTGGACTATTGTTTTTAACTGGTTGTTCAGAGGCAGATAGAGTATCTGGGAATTTATCGCTAGAGTCTGATAACTTCAATGTTTTTAGGAAAGTAACAGTTATTGATGCCATTACAAATGACATAATGTTCCAAATGAGCGGTAGGATGTCTATCAATGCTGATACTGATGATAAACAACTCGAAATTGTTGTAGAAAATGGTAAGAATAAATATCAAAAACATATTATCGGTTTGTCAGATAATGTCTCTTATGTAGTAGAAGATGTTGAAGTACCGAATGTTTCAAAATACAAATATGAAATAAATTACAACCCTAAAATGTGGGTTCCGGTCAAACTTAAAAATATCGATTAAGGAGAAATTAAATGACAAAAGATGAAGCAGTTAAGAAGATTGCAAGAGAAGGATACATATCAATAGAACACGCTGAGGAATTATATGGTGAAATTATTCCTAAACCTGTAGTGCCACAATATGTGGCTGATTGGTATGAGGAACATAAAGATAGCTTTGAAGAATACCTATTTCAATGTATCCATGATGTTGTAGATTTTAATAACAGAGACGAAGTAAAAGATTTTAAAGATTGGCTATCTATTTTTGATGGTTTTATGAAGGACGAATTCAAAGCTTGGATGTCTCAGGCTTATGAGAATGGAGCTATCAAAACACTCATCAATATGCACCAGTTTGGATATGAGGTAGAGAAAGATCCTAGATACAAGGTTACTTTTAAAGGGTTAAATATTAATAAACATTTATGTTGCAACTGGACACGTGAAAATTGGTATTTGTGGTGTGAGAAAGAAAGTAAAATGTGCCATACGAGCCACACTCGCAAAGAACTAGAAGAAGCTGGTTTTGGATGGGTATTTGACTGTGAGGGAGTAGAGGTTAAAGAGGTGGAATAAGTGAATAGACTTTATCTGTTAAGAGAATCACGGAAAATTACAAGAGTCGAGTTGGCTGAAAAAATAGGAGTGTCAAAACTGACTGTTCTTAAATGGGAACATGGAACCAGTAAAATCAGTAGAAGGGAAGCCAAAAAACTAGCAGACTTTTTCGGTGTTAGCGTTGGTTATCTGTTAGGTCTTGATACAACTGAAAATGACAGTATCACCGATCTAATCGCAAAGATTAACGAGTGGGCTATCAGTCACGGACTGGATAAAGGAAATCCTAAAATCGAATGGATGAAAGTCACTGAAGAAGTTGGAGAGATTAGAGATGTATTTCTAAAACCAAACGATTTTGATGACCCAGAAATGGCTCTAAAAGACGCTATAGGCGATTCTATTGTTACCCTAGTGGTATTATGCCTACAACTCGGTTACGACGTTGAGGAGTGCCTTAAAATCGCTTATAACAACATTAAGGACAGGCAAGGAGTAATGATTGATGACAACTTTGTCAAAACGAGATAACCAGCTAAGGTTTTTAACTGCTCTACTACTAATTTCAATAGTAATCAATGTGACTACCATCATAAGAGTGACAAATAGACCTGTGGAAGCTATTGTGGTGCATAAGGCTGACAATTTCGTGGAATTACATGGCAAGGTTACTGGAAAATCTATGGTAGGGAAGCTCTACACAATCGATTGCGGTTCTTATGGTAAATTCCTTGTCAGTAAGGAACAATACGATAGTGTGCAGGTCGGAGATGATGTTCCAAGCTATTTGAAAAGGAGGGGGAATTAGATGTATTTTAGTAAACAAATAAGAACAAGCAAAGGCGATGAATACTATACCCCAGATTATGCGGTTGAGATTATTATTCCATACATCAAGCAATATAAGCATATCTGGTGTCCGTTTGATAAAGAGTATAGTGAATTTGTGAAGTTGTTAAAAGATAATGGATACGAAGTGACTTTTGGACATATCGAAACAGGACAAGATTTCTTTGAATATGAAAAAGCTCCTAAAGGAGTTGAGTGTGTTGTAAGTAACCCTCCCTTCAGTAAGCGTGACGCAATTTTTCGGAAAATGTACGAACTAGATTTACCTTTTGCATTAATCATGAATAGCAACGGATTATTTGACAGTAAAACAAGATTCGAATTGTTTAGAAACAATAATTTTGAGTTGCTAATTCCAAAAGGACGCATGAAATTCTTTGATGAAAGTATGACAGTTAGAGATAATCCTAATTTTCAAAGCGTTTACGTTTGCAATAAAATTTTACCCAAACAAATCGTGTTCACAGATATGGATTCCAAAGGTTGAAAGGAATAGGGCAATGAAGCGTTTTGAGTATGCAGGACTGACTAAAGAGTTACATCAAAGGCTTGTGGTTGAATTTAACGCATTGAAAGAGAAATACCCTAGAAAACTCACTAAACATATAATGGAAACGAAAGTTTGCGATAGAGCGAAAGCTAGAAAATATTGTCAAAGGTTTGACAATGTGATTAAAGAGCGTTCTAAACTGTCCTTCTCAACGTTGGATGATATGAGCGAGTACCTTACGGAAGGTCTTGTTAACGACTTACAAGAGTATCTATCAGAGCACTATTCTGCTCCACGTGGGTCATGTAAGACAGATAGTGATAAAACTAACGCAGGACTTACCGAGGAACTTTTCCTTCAATATCGAAATGAAATCCAAGAGTTAAGAGCAGCACATCCTAACTGCTTTGCTAACTACATCATGGAAGTAAAAGGCTGTTCAAATCAACAAGCTAAAACAATTTGCACAGCCATCAATACAATATATACAGAAATTGGCGTTTTAACACCTCGAAAAGTAGTCCAACTAGAAGGAATTCTTTCAAGAGAATTATTCGGAAAGATAGCTAAGCACGTATTTAATAAGTACGAATGGCCTGAAAGCCTAGATAGCGAAGTTGATCGTATCTATTTAGAATATCGCACCAAATGTGATCTAGGTCTTGAAAAGGAAAGTGTTAAACGTGCGTTATATAAAGCGATTTATATGGGCTTGTAGCGGTTCGAATCCGCTATAAGTCATTAATTACATTAAGTTTGGAGGTGATAACAGCGTAACTGTCGCTATAATTCAAATTCTTTATTCTTGTTGGCTGTCAGGGGTTCGACTCCCTTGTCAGTCGTTAGTCTGTCATTACTAGGTGTTGCTTTTCGACAAAACGTCAAGCTGACAGACCTTGACAACAAATCCAGTAAATATTTTATAGAAACGAGGAAACCAATACATACTTTTTGGTCTAGTCTTGTATTGCTGGTAGCAAGACTGGAATTTAAACTATAGGAGGTGGCATACAAAAAAAGCCCCAGACGGAAGTCGTGGAACTGTTTTAAAATCGGATAATATTATTATACCATAAAAAAGGAAAGACAATTTATGAGAACGGTTGAACGGCTTCAAAAAATCAAGGCACTTGATAGATATATTGACAGTCAGATAGAACAAATCAAAAGATTGGAATCACAAGCGCTTAAAGTGACGTCTTGTGCTATGCATAATGACATGGTTAAAGGTGGTAAACGTAAAAGCAAAGATGATATCTATGTGGAATTAATGACGGCTCGTGAAGAATTAGAACGCTTCACAGCAGAAGCTATCAAACAGAAGCAAGAGTTTCGTAGAAAGATAGCAAACGTTGAGGATGTAGATGCTAGGTCTTTACTTCAAATGGTATACATCGATCAGATAGGTATCTGGCAAATTTGCGAGCGCTTTGGTATTAGTAAGGCTACATACTATGTTAAATTAAGACGAGCTGAGAAATATCTGGACTAATTCATAGTGATATATACCAATTAATACGTCACTATAATTCAGTCATGGTAATATAGTATTATCAAATCAGAAGGACACAGAAGTGTTCTTCTTTTAGTTTTATATGAAAGAAGGTATGCCAATGCCAATGGTAAGACGTTGTAAGGCAGATGGATGCCGTGTATTAGTAGAGAGACCATTGCACTTTTGCTCTACACATCATAGCATGGAAGCAGCATACATAGAAGATAGACAAAGATACTCACGAACTAGATACAATAAGCGAGTAAGAAATAGAGATGATGAAAGCAAGGAAAGGTATGCATTCTATCGTTCTAAGACATGGTCGTCTATTCGTAAGATAGCTTTAGAACGTGATAGCTATCTGTGTCAATACTGTTTGGCTTTGGGTACAGTCACACCTGATGCTCGCATTGGCGACCACGTTACACCCGTAGAAATAGCGCCTGAGATTAAGACCGATATAAATAACGTAGTAGCAACGTGTCGAAGCTGTGATAATACCAAGCGTACACTAGAGCAAGAAATATACGGGACTGGTCAAAATAGAATTAAACAGAATACCGATCTACGACTTTCCGTTTCATCATGGGCAGGTTTAATAGCCCACAAAAAAGAGAGACGTCGTTAAACACCTCTAAAAAGACCATAGCAAGCCTTTAGAACGTTTGTAGTATTTTTCCCCGTGCCAAATTTTAAAACTACCCCCGCCCCTATAATCTAAAATAGGGGAGCCGCCACAAGGTGTCTTCTCTTGTCGCACGCAACTTTTGAGGATTTTTAAAGGGTGTCTATACCAAACGGAGAGGAGTAATGATGAGTGGTTAAGAATCCATACTTCAAGCAGAATTCGGGGCGGTTACCAAGCGACCCTCCGAACTATTTAGGTAATGTAGCTAGAGAAACATGGCGCAAAATCGTTCCGTTTTTAGAAGCTACTGAAAAGGTGGAACGAATTGATACATTCCTAGTTGAAACATACTGTACTAACTATGAACTATACAAGACAGCCTATGAAGACATCAAAGAAAATGGCATTCAAACTGAAATAATGAAGATTGTCCAAGCGCAAGGTAGCGGTGAAATCCTTGGTGAGCAATCAATGGGCTTTAAAAAAAATCCAGCGGTAGCAACTATGAAAGATGCCACAGAAACGCTTAACAAGATAGGTATTCAGTTAGGTTTGACACCTAAAGGAAGAGCAGAATTAGCTGAAATAGCTGGGAATCAAAATGATAATAAGTCTCTAGGAGATATGATGAAAGAATTTTTGGGTTAATAAAATTGGAAAGGAGCAACAGTGAAAACAAATCTGATAAAAACTCATGATATAGATGCAGCATATAAAGAATTTGATTTTTCAGATGTTGCTCAAAAATACCAAGATGATGGTACAAAATATTGCTTTGATGCTTTAGAGGGTCGAATAGTCACTGGTTACATGATTAAACTAGCCTGTTTCCGCCATTTAAGAGACTTACAAAGACAAGGTAACGACGACTTTCCTTATACCTATGATACGGCAGAAGCGGACAAGCTATTGCGTTTTGCTAGAATATGCCCAAACGTAGACACTGGAGAACCTACACAACTGATGCCGTGGCAGAAATTCATTCTTTGTATGCTTTTCGGATGGAGAAATGCTAACGGTGGTAAACGCTTTAGTCGTGCTATTGTTTCGGTTGGTCGTGGTCAAGGTAAAACGTATTTGATGGCTATTCTTACGGCGTATTCATACTTTATTGAAAGTTTCGGATTATCAAACCAAGATTATCTGGTAACATCTATCAACTTCAAGCAAACAAACAAGTTGCTTGGGTACATCAAATCAATGATGAAGCAGATAATCCAAAAAGAGCCTTTCAAGAGTTTAGCTAATGAAACTGAGTTAGGTCTGCATAGCGACCAAGTCATCATGAAGGCTAACAACAACATTTTAAGGGCAATATCTGCTGAAAGTGGGCAATATGATAGTTTTCACTTTACAACCGCTATTTTTGACGAAATCGGAGAAATAGAAACAAGGAATGCCGTATCTAAAATCGTTTCTGGACAGGTAAAAGTCCCAAACAGACAATTCATCCAAATTTCTACAGCTTACCCAAATCCGTCTGTTCCATTTAGGGAAGACCAAATGATTATGCAACAAGCGATGGAAGATGATGACAATAGGGAAGCTGATACATATCTTTGTTTAGTGTGGTCACAGGATAACCTTGAAGAGGTATTTCAACCAGAAACATGGATGAAAAGTAATCCGCTTTTAGATTTAGAACAAGAGCGTGATAATCTCATGAAAGGGTTGATGGATAAAAGGGATAGCGACCTTTTAAGTGGAAACCTTTCCGACTTCCAAGTCAAGAATATGAACTGCTGGCTACTTGCTGATAGTAATAGCTTTCTTGACCTAAAAGACATAGAAAATGCAGTCATTGATGACTTTGACATAAAAGGTAAGCGTGTATATGTCGGACTAGATGCTTCGATGTTTAGCGATAACACAGCTCTTGGTTTCGTATATCCCTACGTTGGTGAAGACGGTAGCCAAAAATGGCATATTGAACAACACAGTTTCATCCCGTGGCAACAGGCAGGGTCAATAGAAGCCAAAATTGAACAGGACGGTATCAACTACCGAGATTTAGAAACCAAGGGATTTTGTACAATTACAAGCCACCCACAAGGACTTATCAACCCAGAAGAAGTGTATCGCTGGTTTATAGATTATGTTGAAGACAACTCACTTGACGTTGTCTTTTTTGGTTATGATGCCATGATGGTTAATAAAATTATCAAAGCATTGGAATCTAATACAAGTTTTCCACTCATGCCAATCAGACAACGGACAAGTGAGCTAAAAGATCCTACAAAATTCCTTCAAACACTATTTATTGAGGGCAATATCACACGTCGTGATGATGAAATCATGCGGAAAGCCTTAATAAATGCAGTTATTAAAGAGGACAACATTGGTATCCAAGTAGACAAAATGAAATCCACCTACAAGATTGACGTGGTGGATGCTCTTATTGATGCTTTTTACGATGGCATGTATGCGTTTGAGGACTATGCTATTACCAACAATCCGACATGGAAAGTAGAGCACATGAGTCAAGAAGCTGTATTAGAGTGGCTTAAAAACCCTGAAAGTGGCTTGCTAGAGGAGTATTAATATATGATTTTAAAGTTTTTTAAGACAATTTGGGCTATTTTTGACATTTTAATGTTCATTTTAGCTGCAATTTCGATTAATTTAACAACTTACAATATTGGTTACGTGTGGTTTGGTATTAGCATGACTATCACATTCGTATTAGCAGGGCTAGTTAGTGAACTAGCCTCAAAAAATGGCTAGAAAGGAGGTGATAAAAAATGCCAATATTTAATATAACTAATCTCGCAACAGAGAGTCCACCTAGTAACCAAGATAGTTTTTTTGATATCACTGATCCAGAGTTTTTAGACGCCTTGAATGGTAGTGAATGGGTATCAGCAGAAACTGCTCTTAAAAACTCTGATTTATTCTCTATTATTAGTCAGCTATCTAATGACCTAGCTACTGCTAAGATAACGACTAGTCGAAAACAGCTACAGGGTATCGTGGATAATCCGTCAAATAACGCTAACCGATTTAATTTCTATCAGTCTATCTTTGCTCAAATGCTATTGGGTGGTGAAGCCTTTGCCTACAGATGGCGAAATGAAAACGGGCGTGATATGAAGTGGGAGTATTTAAGACCATCACAAGTTTCGTTTAATCGATTGGATAATCAAAACGGACTTTACTACAACATCACTTTTGACGACCCACGCATTCCACCAAAACAACACGTTCCGCAAGGCGACATATTACACTTTAGATTGCTATCCGTGGATGGTGGTTTGACAAGTGTAAGTCCTTTGATGGCTCTTGGTAGAGAGCTAAACATCCAGAAAGCCAGCGATAAGTTGACGCTTAATGCGCTTAAAAATGCCCTAAACGCAAATGGTATTTTGAAAATAAAAGGCGGTGGTTTACTAGACTTCAAAACTAAGCAATCACGTTCACGGCAAGCTATGAAACAAATGCAAGGCGGTCCATTGGTTCTTGATGATTTAGAGGACTTCACCCCTCTTGAAATCAAATCAAATGTGGCTCAGCTACTTAGTCAAGCTGATTGGACTACTGGACAATTTGCTAAAGTCTACGGTATCCCAGAAAGTGTTGTTGGTGGAGAAGGTGACCAACAATCTTCTCTTGAAATGATTTACAACATCTACTTTAAAGCAGTATCACGTTTTTTAAGACCGTTTGTTAGTGAGTTGTCTAAAAAACTTTCATGCGAAGTGGATGCTGATATTTTACCAGCGGTTGATCCAACTGGCTCTAATTATATCGGTTTAATCAATAGCATGGTTAAGACTGGCACACTAGCACAGAATCAAGGTTTGTATGTTTTGCAACAAGCTGAAATTCTACCTAAAGATTTGCCAGAGGGTGAAACCGACTCCACATTGAAAGGAGGTGAGACAAATGAGCAATATTGATATCAAAGGCTATATAGTAAGCAATGATGATAAGGACTTCTATGATTTCTACGGAATGACCAGTACCTATCCTAAAATGGTACAAGATGCTATCGCTAACGATGAAGGCGAAGAAATCACACTTAACATTGCTTCTAACGGTGGCGATGTTTTTGCAGCAAGCGAAATCTACACAATGCTTAAGTCGTGTGGCAAGCGTATTGTTGCCAATGTACAAGGTCTTGCTGCTAGTGCTGCAAGTGTCATTTCAATGGCTGCTGACACAGTACGTATCAGTCCAACAGCCCATATGATGATTCATAAAGCGTCTAGCGGTTTAGTTGGCAATAGCGATGACATGGAACATCAATCAGTAGTATTGAATAGCATTGATGAGTCTATTGCATTAGCTTATGAAATGAAAACAGGTCTTAAACAGACAGAATTACTTGACCTCATGGCTAAAGAGACATGGCTTAATGCTAAAACTGCCGTTGATAAAGGATTTGCGGATGAAATCATGTTCTTTGGTAATGACGAAGAAATCATGGTTACTAATTCCGTTCATCAAATGCCAAGCAAAACAGCAATCAATAAGTTTAAGAATATGATTGCTACACCTAAAACTAATGCTTTGCGTGAGCAAAAATTGAAAATTTTACTTGAAAAATGAAAGGAAGATGATAAATGAAAACATCAAATGAATTGCATGACCTATGGATTGCACAAGGTGATAAGGTCGAAAACTTGAATGAAAAACTTAATGTAGCTATGCTTGACGATTCAGTAAGTGCTGAAGAATTGCAAGCAATCAAGAATGAACGTGACACTGCTAAAATGAAACGTGACTTGTTCAAAGAACAATATACTGAAGCTCGTGCTAACGAAGTAGCAAATATGTCTGAAGAAGAGAAAAAACCTTTGACTAAGAATGAAGAAGAAGTTAAAGCTAACTTTGTTAAAGATTTTAAAAATCTTGTTCGTGGACGCTACCAAAACTTGCTTGATTCTAAAACAGACGGTTCTGGCTCAGATGCTGGCTTGACTATCCCTCAAGATATTCGAACAGCTATTAATACATTGGTCCGTCAATTTGATTCATTGCAAGAATATGTTAATGTTGAAAACGTAACTACACTTACTGGTTCACGTGTTTATGAAAAATGGGCTGATATTACTGGTCTTGCTAAACTCGATGACGAAGGCGGACAAATTGGTCAAAACGATGATCCAAAACTTTCTCTTATCCGATATGCTATCAAACGCTATGCTGGTATCTCAACAGTAACTAACAGCTTGCTTGCTGATTCTGCTGAAAACATCCTTGCATGGTTGTCTGGTTGGATTGCTAAAAAAGTTGTTGTAACTCGTAACAAAGCTATCTTGGAGGCTATCGGTACACTTCCAAATAAACCAACATTGGCTAAATGGGATGATATCATCGACCTTCAAGCTAAAGTTGACCCAGCTATTAAACAAACTTCATTGTTCTTGACTAATACTTCTGGATTTACTGCACTTAAGAAAGTTAAGAATGCAATGGGTGACTATTTGATGGAACGTGATGTAAAATCACCAACAGGTTACTCAATCGATGGTTTTGTAGTTAAAGAAATTTCTGACCGTTTCCTTCCTAATGGTACTGGTGGAGCAATGCCGCTTTACTTTGGCGACTTGAAACAAGCAGTAACATTGTTTGACCGTCAACACTTGTTACTTCTATCTACTAATATTGGTGGTGGAGCATTTGAAACAGATACTACTAAAGTA